>OJLB01000576.1_pt1:0-5000 | contig 14994 bp, 11 predicted proteins | sample 1596861 | NCBI WGS metagenome assembly OJLB01 (sample SAMEA3904681, study PRJEB24821) | metagenome | biome: Builtin; feature: hospital; material: surface | place: USA | collected 2013-06-06
TACCCACAATGGAAGTAAACATGTTAGTAACAGAACCTTCTTCAAAAAGGTCTAACGGGTAAGCTACATAACATATATATTGATTCTCTTCTCCAGCAACGGGCTCAATGTTGTAGCATCGCCCTTTGTAACGATCAAGGCTGGTAAGCCCATCGGTCCACACAGCTGTCCAGGTACCAGTAGAAGATTCCGCAGCTACCGCAGCCCCCGCTTCCTCGGGTGGAACTCCGGGCTGAGGAGTTACTCGGAATGCTGCCAAGATATCAGTATCTTTGGTTACATAGTCAGGAGTATAATAAGTCAATTTATAATCTTTAACACCGGCCTTGAATCCAACACTCGCTTTAGTCTCTGTTTGTGGTGACATAAGTCCCTCCCTACAACTCATGAATTAAGAATTCTCGCAAGAACAAGGTCTACTCGACATAAATTAGGAGTTAATGAAACCCCTTCACAGGAATCTTTCACAAGCTTTTCAATTAATATTATCACCTACTCAGAGCGTTTCCTTGTTTTTTTAGACCATGGTATTTGATTCACCAAATACATCATTATTGTATACTCTTTCATATGTATGGCGCAACCCAATCGGCGCCTTTCAAGTTTCTAATCCCTTACCTTTTTTCAATCGAAATTTCTAAATCATAAGAAATTGACTCTTGACAGTAATATGTGTTGTATACGTAAATCCTATATGTGCAAAGAAAATATGCGTAATTCATCCAGTAAAGAAAGGCAGGGTATATATATCAAAAAGCAGGGTATATATATCCAAAAAAAGAATAGACTAGGCATAAGTCGATATGCTAAAATAAGAAATAAGGTCCAATGAGATAGAAATAATGAATCGAAAAAGAGAGTTCAGGTTCGAACTCCATAGATAATATGGCGGGTATTGTCTATAATGATAGATATAATGAACGACTTTCTCAAGATTTTTATTCACCCACTTGATATTTTGAAAGTCGGTTGGTTGAACTTGAAAATTCCCTCATTGAAATTGCATAAATGCATAAGCATAAGGAAACTATTGAATTGCATTCGGTTGGACGGTACCAACGAAATCGAGCGCGAACTCCCATTTCTTATTGAATTAACCGATCCACGTGCTATCGAAGATTTTTTTGGATGCGATCAAGTTCGAAAAAAAAAAAAAATTGACATCTTTCACTTTATTATTATGAGAATAAATCCTACTACTTCCGGTCCTGGGGTTTCCGCGTTTGCAAACAAAAACCTAGGACATATCGCTCAAATCATTGGTCCGGTACTGGATGTAGCCTTTCCCCCCGGCAAGATGCCTAATATTTACAATGCTCTGGTAGTTAAGGGTCGAGATACTGTCGATCAACCAATTAATGTGACTTGCGAGGTACAGCAATTATTAGGGAATAATCGAGTTAGAGCTGTAGCCATGAGTGCTACAGATGGTCTAACGAGGGGTATGGAAGTAATTGACACGGGAGCTCCTCTAAGTGTTCCAGTCGGCGGAGTGACTCTAGGACGAATTTTCAACGTGCTTGGAGAGCCCGTTGATAATTTAGGTCCTGTAGATACTCGCACAACATCCCCTATTCATAAATCCGCGCCTGCTTTTATACAGTTAGATACAAGATTATCTATTTTTGAAACAGGAATTAAAGTAGTAGATCTTTTAGCTCCTTATCGTCGGGGAGGAAAAATCGGACTATTTGGGGGAGCTGGGGTGGGTAAAACAGTACTCATTATGGAATTGATCAACAACATTGCCAAAGCCCATGGGGGTGTATCCGTATTTGGCGGAGTCGGTGAACGTACTCGTGAAGGAAATGATCTTTACATGGAAATGAAAGAGTCTGGAGTAATTAATGACCAAAATCTTTCGGAATCAAAAGTGGCTCTAGTCTACGGTCAGATGAATGAACCACCAGGAGCTCGTATGAGAGTTGGTTTGACGGCCCTAACTATGGCGGAATATTTCCGAGATGTTAATGAACAAGACGTACTTCTATTTATCGACAATATCTTCCGTTTCGTCCAAGCGGGATCCGAGGTATCCGCCTTATTGGGTAGAATGCCTTCCGCTGTGGGTTATCAACCTACCCTTAGTACCGAAATGGGTTCTTTACAAGAAAGAATTACTTCTACCAAAGAGGGGTCCATAACTTCTATTCAAGCAGTTTATGTACCCGCGGATGATTTGACTGATCCCGCTCCTGCCACGACATTTGCCCATTTAGATGCTACTACCGTACTATCAAGAGGATTAGCTGCTAAAGGTATCTATCCAGCAGTTGATCCTTTAGACTCAACGTCAACTATGCTGCAACCTCGGATCGTTGGCGAGGAACATTATGAAACGGCGCAAAGAGTTAAGCAAACTTTACAACGTTACAAAGAACTTCAGGACATTATAGCTATCCTTGGGTTGGACGAACTGTCCGAAGAGGATCGTTTAACTGTAGCAAGGGCGCGAAAAATTGAGCGTTTCTTATCACAACCCTTTTTCGTAGCCGAAGTATTTACCGGTTCCCCGGGGAAATATGTTGGTCTAGCCGAAACTATTAGAGGGTTTAAATTGATCCTGTCCGGAGAATTAGATGGTCTTCCTGAGCAGGCCTTTTATTTGGTAGGTAACATAGATGAAGTTACTGCGAAGGCTACAAACTTAGAAATGGAGAGTAATTTGAAGAAATGACCTTAAATCTTTGTGTACTGACCCCTAATCGAATTGTTTGGGATTCAGAAGTGAAAGAAATCATTTTATCTACTAATAGTGGACAAATCGGCGTATTACCAAATCACGCGCCTATTGCCACAGCTGTAGATATAGGTATTTTAAGAATCCGCTTTAACGACCAATGGTTAACGATGGCTCTGATGGGTGGTTTTGCTAGAATAGGGAATAATGAGATCACTATTTTAGTAAATGATGCGGAGAAGAGTAGTGACATTGATCCCCAAGAAGCCCAGCAAACTCTTGAAATAGCAGAAGCTAATTTGAGGAAAGCTGAAAGCAAGAGACAAACAATTGAGGCAAATCTAGCTCTCAGACGAGCTAGGACACGAGTAGAGGTTATCAATGCGATTTCATAACTAGTTGGTGCGCCCGAATAGAATAATCCAACGAATTTCTGTTTATACCCCTATTTTGATTCTGCCAATTGAATCCAATTAAATTCAATCAAGTGGAATTGGATTCTGACGGAAGGAAAAAGGTTTCAATTCGAAAATCAAATTGAATCGGATAGAAAAGATACAAAATCAATAAACAAAGGTGAGTAGAAAAACTTATTAGATACCATTGGCCGTGGTATCTAATAATTTCTACCTACTATTGGATTTGAACCAATGACTCCCGCCGTATGAAAGCAATACTCTAACCACTGAGTTAAGTAGGTCATTTATCATTATAACAAAAAACAAAAAGAGACCCATCACATCCCATCGATGGAGTATAAATCTAATAGGACTTCTAAGCAATACCAATCCAAAAGATCAAAGAGATATGGTGTGGGATCATGGAATATTCATCTTGACAAGAAATTATCTACATAATATGATAAAATATGTATCACAAGGACAAGGGCTATAGCTCAGTTAGGTAGAGCACCTCGTTTACACGTGCGCCAATGTTTTTCAGAGGAGTCCATCATGCAATCAAAAGAATTGATCTTTTTGAGAAATTAATGTCTGACTCCGTGGCTTGTAGGGAACAAAACAAGAGAACAATAGCCTGACAAATGGATCGGTCCGATTCGGGTGCCCTTTTAGGAACCAAATAGAATCCATCATCGATTTGAGAGATTGATAAGGTAAATACCTAGTCTATTCAATGCTAGGCATAATGAGTATAAGGACCTCAAAAATTCTCTTTTCGTTCTATGAACCTTAAGGCGTATGAAGTTTCATATGTGATTCTTTAATCAGGATGATAGAGACTCCATTTCGTTTAGGTTGATCTAGGCCATAAGCAGACCTACGTCAAGATAACCCTTCTTTGAAACACTTTGGGAGTGCTCCTATATCCGAATCCAAATAATGAATTAGAGCACATGGAGCCATTTCCTTAGTTGTCTGTCAAGAAAAAAATATGGTAGACTAACTGATATTTCTATCAGTTAATGAAAGAGCCCAATGCAAAAAAAAAAAAATGCATGTTGGGTCTTTGAAAGAGTTCGAATCATTTTGATAAGAATTAGTTCGATCTGTTTTACCGAGAAGGTCTACGGTTCGAGTCCGTATAGCCCTATACTAATCTCAAATAATAATAATCAAAATGGAAATACAGAAACACAAAAATTGTATAGTTTTCATTTCCTCATTCATTGTATTTTTGTTGTTTGTAACTGGTCGCTGGGGGTTGCTTGTGGTTCATCGAAATCAAATCATTCCCAAAAGCTCGCTCGGAGGGAGCTCGTTCCGAGCAGAACATCAAACTGAAATGAAAACTAAAGCGCATTTCAATGGATTTAATCGCTATTTTTTTTTTAGAATCTCGGATTCGGCTAAACAAACCCATTTTTCTTTCTTCAATAATTAATAATAATAATCTTCGTATGGGAATTCCATATGGATTTGCCTCTTTTCCTGTTCCCATCACAATCAAAGAGTTATTGATACTTCCTTTCTTTGGTATACTCACCTACTTTTGGTGAATTTGCGGAGTCAAAATCATGACACGAATCCGGGGAGACGCCGACGTAACCCAACTCAAATGGAATAGTAAGTCGCATGGATATAGGAACGGATTACGGTATTTGTTGACACCTCAGCGTTTGAAAAACGAATAGCTTTTCATAAACATAATTCAGAAACAGAAAATATTCTATATATTGAGAATAGAATCAAAATCGATTGAATTTCGAAGATTCGAATTCGAAATTCGAAACAAAAATTCGAATTTTCTTTTGACTTCCTTTGATTTAGACAAGTCCGAAGCGCGGTGAACGCAAAAGGGTTTTGTTTGTTTTGTTTGTATAAGAGATTTATACTATATTGAAATAAAATCGAAGGAAGTG
>OJLB01000576.1_pt1:10000-14994 | contig 14994 bp, 11 predicted proteins | sample 1596861 | NCBI WGS metagenome assembly OJLB01 (sample SAMEA3904681, study PRJEB24821) | metagenome | biome: Builtin; feature: hospital; material: surface | place: USA | collected 2013-06-06
AATTACTTAAATATGTTCGTATCGCCAGAAAAGCCAAAGGGTCAACCGGTCTGGTTTTACTACAATTACTTGAAATGCGTTTGGATAACATTCTTTTTCGATTGGGTATGGCTTCAACTATTCCTCAAGCCCGCCAATTGGTTAACCATCGACATATTTTAGTTAATGGTCGTATAGTCGATATACCAAGTTATCGTTGCAAACCCCGAGATATTATTACAGTAAGGGATGACCCAAAATCTAGATCTCTGGTTCAAAATTATCTTGATTCATCCCACCATGAGGAATTGCCAAAGCATTTGACTCTTCGCGCATTCCAATATAAAGGATTAGTCAATCAAATAATAGATAGTCAATGGGTCGGTTTGAAAATAAATGAATTGCTTGTCGTAGAATATTATTCTCGTCAAACTTAAACCTAACTAAAATAACGGGCTCGTACAAATTTACCCTTTCACCTAACTTAAGGAAAGGGATACAAGGTAAGGAGTTTGATCCGTGGAGTTTTTTTTTATCCCATTCATGTATCATAGATCCGAGGGTAGATTTTTATCCCCTGCCTGCCCCTTCCCTTTCTTTCCCGTAGGAATTGAGAATCTAGCTCAAAAAAAGGTCTGACTGCTTCGGTATTCATTCTTTTTTGCTTGGATACATTCCGGTCAGTAACATTGATGAATTAGTTCAAGGTACGGAAAGAGAGGGATTCGAACCCCCGGTAAACAAAAGTCTACATAGCAGTTCCAATGCTACGCCTTGAACCACTCGGCCATCTCTCCTACACAATGATTATGACCGAGAACCCGCGTGAATAGCGAGTTGTTCAAATTCGATTGGTAGATGGGTACGGACAATCGAATCCGTTCTAACTAGAAAAATAGAAACCCTTTCAGCAAAGAAAAAATTCTTCCTTTGAGTCTGGGGAAAAGGATAACTTTTTTGTTTGTGAAAAACTGTTCAAAACAAAAAACAATAAGGCTATATATCTTGTTTGCAAAGATGGCGCTCCTTTTTTTTTTTTTTTCTGATATTTCTACCTGATTTAATCAATGAGTTGGAACGAATCAACGGATCGGTCTATTTTTTTTTTTTTATTTTTTTTAACACGTCTGCTTTTATGTTATTTTGTACTGTACAATTCCTTTGTTTGTGGGATCATTTTCTCACAAGAGGTAATGAAACGAATTATAGAATGGATTTTTACCTATGCCTAGATCGCGGATAAACGGAAATTTTATTGATAAGACCTTTTCGATTGTAGCCAATATATTATTACGAATAATTCCGACAACTGTAGGAGAAAAAGAGGCATTTACCTATTACAGAGATGGTGCGATTTGATTAGTTTTTTATTTACCCCTTTCGGTCTTAGAAGAAAGAAAGACAATTCGGGATAGAAAAAAAAAAAAAAAAGATTATTGAAAAAATCTACGCTTGTTGAAGGTGAAGTTTATAGATAAAACCATTCCTTCTGTCGTGTATCCCCGATTAATGCAGCCTCAGATGCTTCAATTGTCGATTCTAGTATTGAGCGAAAGGTTACACCTATGGGTTCTGTATTGCAAGTCAACCCTACTACACCAGTACCAATAGGCGGCATAGGGGAAGAGGCGCTACGTCTAGGAATCAGCAACACGAAAACTTTGTTATAAACTGCCCCCTTTCCTTAGCGGGATCGGGACTAAGAAGAATGGTTGGGATAACAAACATCCATCTCGTTCGTACTGTGGATACCCGTATAACCATCGAAGACTGTTGAAGTGATTAATTCCTGTAAATTAAGGGGCGTTGAGAACAAAGAAATTGTTGGAGTTTCCGGTTTTATCTAGTACCAACACGCGTGATATTAAGAAAAAAGCTTTTGCAGGAAGGTTGGCTAGAGATTTCTTGTAAAAACATTAGCCCCACTTAGTTCATAATGAGAATATTTCAATCTTTTTTGATTTCATGGATTATTCTCATAATGCACATAAAGGAGGAGCCGTATGAGATTTTCATCTCATGTACGGTTTTGAAACGGAGAATTCTTTGAATCGAATGACGACCGTAACGGATGTCAGCTCAATCTGAAGGCAATTATGCGGAAGCTTTACAGAATTATTATGAAGCTATGCGACTAGAAATTGATCCTTACGATCGAAGCTATATACTCTATAACATAGGCCTTATCCACACAAGTAACGGAGAACATACAAAAGCTTTAGAATATTATTTTCGGGCACTAGAACGAAATCCGTTCTTACCACAAGCTTTTAATAATATGGCTGTGATCTGTCATTACGTGCGACTATCTCTACTATAGAAAGAAAAAAGTAAAAGAAAAAAAAAAAAGGAGGGGGGGTAAAGAGCAAATACACTAATAAATACTCGAAAAAAAAAAATAGGCTTTCTACATATGCATCGTGCAAAAACGATTTTTATCAGCTGTAGCAAAGAAAGAAACTTCATAGAAGTCGAAATATGAAGAAATCGATATGCCTAGATAGTTTATTCTATGGATAAAGGATCTAATTGATAGAGGAAGCACCGTAAAGATCAATTCGCGAGGTTTTGGGCCGATGCCGATCCAATAAGAACTGCTTATTTATGTCATGATATGAGATAAAAGTAAGGAATCCACTTATGTAATAAAGTCGATCCCCTAAGGTATTGAGCAGCGGTGTAGCATCAGATCCCAAAGACAGTAAGCCTTTTCTTTCTTAGGAAGAAAGGGCTTTTTCAAAGATTCTATATCAATTTTTATATGAAACCGAGATAGATACCTTTCAGAAAATTCTAACTATAGTGGAAATGCTTCTATGTTATTCTTCTGACGGTGGGAGAAAAGATAAAATGAAAGCAAAGCTGATTATTAATTTAATCAAAAGTCAAGTTTGAAACTCATGCTCATGGAATTAACCTCTTTTGGTTAACCCCCCAAAAAAAAGAATAAAGATAAAGATCGATCTATGAGAAATCTCATTCAATTCGATATACTAGATTCAAAAACCCGGGACACCAAAAGAATTGATTGCCGAGCCGTATGAGGCGGGAAACTCTCAAGTACGGTTCTAAGGAAAGGAATTGAACCACCTATTCCGACCGGGGGGAACAGGCCGTTCGACAGGGAGATTCTGAAATTGCGGAGGCTTGGTTCAATCAAGCTGCCGAGTATTGGAAACAAGCTATTGCGCTTACTCCTGGTAATTATATTCAAGCGCAGAATTGGTTGAAGATCACGGGACGTTTCGAATAAGAAACTCTCTGTTTATTTATTTAGAATTTTATTTCTTTAGAATTTCGATATCTATTTTCGTTTGGTATAATTAAAAATTAATTGTCTGTTAGCCCTATCAGTGGAATATAAAAGGGATCATTTATCTGGTAAGAAACAATCAAGGAATTTCATTATATCCTTTCTAAGATCGTTCTATTTCGTCTGGTATTTCATAAGGATAAACGATACAGGGATACGGTAGAAAATGTATTTTTCTCCTATTCTATTCAAATTAATAAAAGAGACCCCTCGCAGGAATGTCTCTTATCCTAGTAATTACTAATGACTGCTTGGAATAAAGTAATATGTTCTATATACGCCATTAAAGTAGCAGCTGCATTTCGGGACTTCTAATTGAGATATGAATACACTAAGGTTGTACAAAAAAAGGGTTTTTGACAAATTTTAAGCCCGTAAAGGGTTTTATAAGATTAAAAAAGATTCAAAAGGTCCGTTGAGCGCCTCCTGGATATGTCATAATAGATCCGAACACTTGCCCTGGATCGACTTCCAGACATAATTGCTCTAGTGAATAACTAAAGAAAATAAATAGATGGGAGATAGAAGTAGAAGAGAAAGAAACTAATTCTAAGCATCTCTCATAGGTTCACTAATCACTGGACTGACTGTTGGCGGGTTTCTTTGTATGTGTTGTCCGGAAAGAGGAGGACTCAATGATTATTCGTTCGCCGGAACCAGAAGTAAAAATTTTGGTAGATAGGGATCCCGTAAAAACTTCTTTCGAGGAATGGGCCAAACCGGGGCATTTCTCAAGAACCATAGCTAAGGGACCTGAGACTACCACTTGGATCTGGAACCTACATGCTGATGCTCACGACTTCGATAGCCATACCAGTGATTTGGAGGAGATCTCTCGAAAAGTATTTAGTGCCCATTTCGGACAACTCTCCATCATTTTTCTTTGGCTGAGCGGAATGTATTTCCACGGTGCTCGTTTTTCCAATTATGAAGCCTGGCTAAGCGATCCTACTCACATTGGACCTAGCGCACAGGTGGTTTGGCCAATAGTGGGCCAAGAAATATTGAACGGTGATGTGGGCGGGGGTTTCCGAGGAATACAAATAACCTCCGGGTTTTTTCAGCTTTGGCGAGCATCTGGAATAACTAGTGAATTACAACTCTATTGTACCGCAATTGGCGCATTGATTTTTGCAGCCTTAATGCTTTTTGCTGGTTGGTTCCATTATCACAAAGCTGCTCCAAAATTGGCTTGGTTTCAGGATGTAGAATCTATGTTGAACCACCATTTAGCGGGGCTGCTAGGGCTCGGGTCCCTTTCTTGGGCCGGGCATCAAGTACATGTATCTTTACCGATTAACCAATTTCTAAACGCTGGAGTAGATCCTAAAGAGATCCCACTTCCTCATGAATTTATCTTGAATCGGGATCTTTTGGCTCAACTTTATCCCAGTTTTTCCGAAGGAGCAACCCCATTTTTTACCTTGAATTGGTCAAAATATGCGGAATTTCTTACTTTTCGTGGCGGATTAGATCCAGTAACTGGGGGTCTATGGCTGACCGATATTGCACACCATCATTTAGCTATTGCAATTCTTTTCCTGATCGCGGGGCACATGTATAGGACCAACTGGGGGATTGGTCATGGTCTAAAAGATATTTTAGAGGCTCATAAAGGTCCATTTACAGGTCAAGGCCATAAAGGATTATATGAGATCCTAACAACATCATGGCATGCTCAATTATCGCTTAACCTAGCTAT
>OJLB01000584.1_pt1 | contig 14850 bp, 10 predicted proteins | sample 1596861 | NCBI WGS metagenome assembly OJLB01 (sample SAMEA3904681, study PRJEB24821) | metagenome | biome: Builtin; feature: hospital; material: surface | place: USA | collected 2013-06-06
AGGAGTCGTCGGCAGCGTCAGATGTGTATAAGAGACAGGAAATATATTGAAGAAATCCAGGATTCGATCCAGATTTACGAAGCCATGGTCAAGACCGGCAATGATGTTCTGGATACGATCCTGACAGAAAAAAGTCTGGCATGTAAGGCAAATAATATTGTAGTTTCCTGTGTGGCAGACGGAGAAGGACTGGAATTTCTGCACCCTGTGGATCTGTACACGATTTTTGGAAATGCCATGGACAATGCGATCGAATGTGTGAAACATTTCAAAGAGAAAGAAAAACGTCAGATCGACGTGCTGATCCACAGACAGCATCAGTTTCTGATCGTACAGATCATGAATCCGGTAGAGCGTGAACTGGAGTTTGAGGACAATCTTCCGGTGACCACCAAGCATGACAAAGATTATCATGGCTATGGACTGCGCAGCATTAAAAATACAGTGAAAAAATATAACGGAGTGTTTCAGGTGAAAATCAAAGACGGTTGTTTTTGCCTGAAAATTTTATTTCCGGTAAAAAAAGAATGGGAAAAAGTTCCAATGGATTGAAACATTGGGATTTTTTTTGCACTTATGCGTGCAAAAACATCACTTAGGTAAAAGCGGTTGAGCAAAAAATAAGAAATTGTTAAGATAGTGTCAAACAAAAGGTCACAAATCAACGAAGTTTGACATGACGAACAGAAAGGAGTCCTTCAGAAAAAGAATGGTTAGAAAAAGTGAAAAACTGATGACAGGCTGGCTTTTTACTTCTCCGGATGGAAAGACAAAACCGGTGGATCTGCCGCATACCTGGAATGGAAAAGACGGTCAGGACGGCGGAAATGACTATATGCGCGATCAGTGCACGTATCAGAAAACCTTTGCAAAGCCGGCATTTGAAGCGCAGACAGAGTGTGTTTATCTGGAATTTGCAGGAGTCAATGCATCCTGCCGTGTCTGTCTCAACGGAAAAGAAATCGCAACTCATGACGGCGGATATTCGACGTTTCGAGTGGAAATCACAGAGCAATTACAGGGAGAAAATGAACTGGTTCTGTACGTGGATAATAAAGCAGGCGACAAGGTATATCCTCAGCGGGCGGATTTTACGTTTTACGGCGGGATTTACCGGGATGTTACAATTTTAACAGTGTCTCGTTCTCATTTTGATCTGGATTATTTCGGAGGTCCGGGAATCCGGCTGACTCCGAAAGTGGAAGAAACGGATGGAGTGCTGATTGCCGAGGCGTATGTAACCGGAGCATGTGACAGTGTACGCTGGAGCGTGCTGGATCACACCGGAGTAGCTGTGGCGCATGGGGAAGGAACAACATGCCGGATGGAGATTCCAGAGGTTCATCTGTGGGACGGAACTTTGGATCCATACTTGTATACGGTCTGTGCAGAGTTGTTCTGTGACGGCAAGGTGACAGATTGTGTGGAACAAAAGATCGGGTTCCGAAGTTATCGGTTTGATCCGAAACAGGGATTTTTCCTGAATGGAAGATCCTATCCGCTTCACGGAGTTTCCCGCCATCAGGACTGGAAAGAACTGGGAAATGCCATCACAAAAGAACATCATGATAAGGATATGGAGCTGATCCGGGAAGTCGGGGCAAACAGTATCCGACTGGCACATTATCAGCATGACCAGTATTTCTATGATCTGTGCGATCAGTATGGAATGGTCGTATGGGCAGAAATTCCATATATTTCCGAGCATCTGGTCAATGGAAGAGACAACACGGTATCCCAGATGAAAGAGCTGATCATTCAGAATTATCATCATGCGTCTATCGTGACATGGGGAATTTCCAATGAGATCACGATCAAAGACAAGAATCGTGCAGATATGCTGGATAATCATCACATGCTCAATGATCTGGTCCATGAGCTGGATCCGTCCAGACCGACCACTCTGGCTTGTTATGCCATGTGTATGCCGACACACAAAGTCGTGCATATTACAGATCTGGTGGGATATAATCTATATCTGGGATGGTATGTTCCGTTCCCATGGTTAAATGATTTGTTTCTGAAAGGCTTCCATAAGATCTGGCCGAAACGTCCGCTGTGTTATTCTGAATACGGGGCAGAAGGGATGCCGAATCTCCATTCCGAGCACCCAAAACGCGGAGATCATACAGAGGAATATCAGGCAGTGTATCATGAGTATATGCTGGAATGTTTCAAAAGACATCCGTTTATGTGGGGAACTTATGTGTGGAATATGTTTGATTTCGCGGCAGATGCCAGAGATCAGGGCGGAGAGCCGGGCATGAATCACAAAGGACTGATCACGTTTGACAGAAAGATCAAAAAAGACAGTTTTTATCTTTACAAGGCCTACTGGAGTGAAGAAGCATTTGTCTATATCTGTGGAAGAAGATATGTGGACAGAACACAGAAGAAGAGCAAGATCAAAGTATATTCCAACTGCAGCAATGTTGCATTGTACCAGAATGGGAAACTGGCAGAAGAAAAGCAGGGGGCTCATATTTTTGAATTTTCTGTAGTGCTGGAGAAGGAGAATACATTCGAAGTCAGGACAAAAGAAGGCTGTACAGACCAGATCCAGGTTCGCCTTGTGGAGACACCGAATCTGGCATATAAGCTGAAAAAGACAAAGAGCAAAAACTGGGTATAGAAAGAGGAAAATTATGTCACAGGAAAAAGCGACAACACAGGGAATGAACAGAGCAAAGCTGTACCAGCTGATCCTGTTCCCTATGAATAACGGGGCAACGAATGTATATTACATTCTGACCCTAAATTTTATCGCATATTATGCAAATGGTGTGCTGGGACTTCTTTTGATATTTGCCACCACCATGGTGACTGTCATGCGTCTGTTTGATGCCGTGACAGATCCGATCATCGGAGCGCTGATCGACAGAACTTCTACAAAGTTCGGAAAATTCAGACCGTTTATGGTTCTGGGAAATGTGATCATGATCGTGTCATCGATCTGTCTGTATTTTGGGACACGGATCATCAGCGGGGACATGATGTGGCTTCGTTATGTGTGCTTCGTATTATTTTATGCACTGTATGTCATTGGTTATACATTTCAGACAGCATGTACCCGTTCCGGACAGACCTGTCTGACAAACGACCCGAAGCAGAGACCGTTATTTACGATTTTTAATACCATTGCAAGTCTGATCGGAATGGGGCTGGTACAGTTTTTAGCTCCGATTTTAAGTGAAAAACTTGGTGGTTATAACAGTGCGGACTTCTTCAATGTCATGATCCCGCTGGCAATCGTGGTATCTGCGGTTCTGACACTGCTTGCAGTGATCGGAATCTGGGAAAAGGACCGTCCGGAATTTTTCGGAGTGAGCAAAACACAGGAGAAAGTCAAAGTCAAAGAATATCTGGCAATTTTGAAAGCCAACAAAGAGCTGCAGCGTCTGATGATCGCCGGGGCTGGCTGCAAGCTGGCATTTTCGATTGCCACCAATATGACTGTTCTGTGTATGCTGTATGGAGCCATGATGGGAAATTATGACGGTCTGTATCTGCCGATGATGATCGTGGGATATATTTTCTCCGTACCGTTCTTTTTGCTGACAGTGCGGACATCCCAGAAACACGGGCAGAAAGCGTCACTGGTTCGATATACAGGAATCGCACTGGCAATGTATGTTGGAGTTCTGGTACTTCTCGTGCTGTGGAAACAGGGGAATCCGGCATGGAACTTAAGCCTTGGTCCGGTCAACTTATATACGGTTTTGTTTATCATCTTTTTTGGAATCGGATACGGGGCATATTATTCTACCGCAGATATGCCGATCCCGATGGTGGCAGACTGCTCCGATTACGAGACATTCCGTTCCGGAAGATACATTCCGGGGATTATGGGAACCTTGTTCTCGCTGGTTGACAAGCTGGTAAGCTCTCTTGGCTCTACCGTAGTCGGCGTGGCAGTTGCCATGATCGGTATCCAGACACTTCCAGATGGAAATACCCCGTATTCCGACGGAATGCACGGCGTGGTGATCGTATTGTTCTGTATCGTTCCGATGCTTGCATGGATCATTACACTGATCGCGATGAAGGGATATACACTGACCGGAAAACGAATGAAAGAGATCCAGGCAGTCAACGCAGTCCGTAAGGATGCGATCAGTCAGGGTATGACATTAGAGGATGCCATGAAAAAATGGACACAGATCGAACAGGTTCCGGAGAAGTTTAAACAGTCTTAAATACAGTGGACAGCGATCAAAGGCAGGAAATAAATTGGGAGGATTTAGTAATGAGTGAAACAAAGCAAGAAGCAAAAGTAAGGAAAAAAGCGTATCGCAAAGCAAGACGAAAAGCGACACGCCCATGGAAAGGGCTGACATTTTTCAGTGGGATCATTTCCATCGTCTTGATTCCGATCCTGGTATTTTTATCCATGTTTGACAATACCGTGGCAGCATTTGTGGGCGGTTCTTTCTGGAAACTGAAAAATGAAGACAAAAATGCCATGTATTATGAATCTGATTTCAAAACAACAGAAGAAATGAACGAGTATGGTCTGAAACTTTGTGAAGCAGTAGAAGCAGAGGGAGCAGCGCTTTTGATGAATGAAAACAATGCGCTTCCGCTGGAAAAAGGTGCAAAAGTGAGCTGCTTTTCCAACTCTTCCGTAAATCTGGTTTACGGAGGAACCGGTTCCGGCAACATTGATGCATCTTCTGCAGACACACTGAAAACCGCTCTTGAGAAAAGTGGATTTGAAGTCAATAAAAAACTCTGGAACTTCTATAGTGAAGGTCCGGGAAGCAAATATGCAAGAAAGACAGCCGGAATGGTTGCAGAAGAAGGAGAAAAAACAGCCGAAGTTCCATGGAATGTATACACAGATGACGTGAAAGATTCTGTAGCATCTTATGGGGATGCTGCTATCGTGGTACTGTCTCGTATCGGTGGAGAGGGAGCAGATCTGGATTTCAAAGAGACCAATTATCTGACTCTGGATGAAAATGAGAAAGAAATGCTGACAAATATAGCAGAGATGAAAAAATCCGGCAATGTAAAGAAAATTGTAGTTTTGATCAACTCTGCCAATACCTTGCAGGTAGATTTCCTGAAAAATAATGAGTATGATGTAGACGCGTGTATGTGGATTGGTGACGTTGGAATTTCTGGTATCAACGCAGTGGCAGAGATCCTGGTAGGAAACGTGACACCGTCCGGAAGTCTGGTTGATACATATCTGTATGATAACTTTTCTGCTCCGGCAATGATGAACTTTGTTCCGACAGAATATGAGGGATATGAAGAAGGGATCATTCCAGAACACGCAAAAACGTACATGATTTATCAGGAAGGAATTTACGTAGGATATAAATACTATGAGACCCGTTATGAAGATTATGTCATGAAGTCTGAAAATACCGGAGAATATGCATATCATGATGACGTTGCGTATCCGTTCGGATATGGGATGAGTTATACAGATTTTAAATACAGCGATATGCATGTGACATACAACAAAGAAAAAGATGTTTTTGAGATTTCTGTAAAAGTCACAAACACAGGAGATCAGTACTCTGGAAAAGAGACCGTACAGATCTACGCACAGTCTCCATACACACAGTACGACATTGACAATAAAGTGGAAAAATCTTCCGTAGCGCTGTGCGGATTCGGAAAGACAAATGAGATTGCACCGGGAGCATCCGAGACTCTCACGATCACAGTCGACAGAAGAGAACTGGCTTCCTACGATGCATACGGAGCAGGCACATATATTCTGGATGCAGGGGATTACTATCTGACAGCGGCAACAGATGCGCACAATGCGGTTAACAACATTCTGGCAGCCAAAGGATATACAACGGCCAATACCAATGGACGTATGGATGCAGACGGAAATGCACAGCTGACTTATAAATATAACAATCCGAAATTTGATGACAAAACTTATGCAGTTTCTGCAAACGGAACAGAGATCAAAAATCAGCTTTCAGACGCAGACATCAATCTGTATGAAGGAACAGAAGAAGAGGTTACTTACGTATCCAGAAATAACTGGGATGGTACACTTCCACAGTCTGTCCTGAAATTAAAACTGACAGAGAAAATGATCGAGGATCTTCAGGATATCCAGTATGATCCAAAAGATTATGACGAAGCCGAAATGCCGACTATGAAAGCGAAAAATGGAAAGAAACTGGTGGATATGATTGGGCTGGATTATGACGATGAAGGATGGGAAGCATTGCTGGATCAGTTAAGCTTTGATGATATGGTAGCGTTTATCGGAGATTCTTTCCACTGGACCATGCCTCTGGAATCTGTTCAGGCACCGGGAACCCGTGATGAAAACGGTCCGCAGGGACTGACTGCATCCCTGATCGCATCGGATAAAACAGAGATGGATGCGACAGCATTTACTTCCGAAGACGTAATGGCGGCAACATTCAACCGGGATCTGATGACAGAGATCGGAAAAGTGATCGGAAATAACTGTCTGAAAGCAGGGGTTTCCATTCTGTACGGACCGGGAAACAATATCCACAGAACTCCGTATGGCGGACGTAACTTTGAATACTACAGTGAAGACGGATTCCTTTCCGGAGAGATGTCAGAATATGAAGTTGCGGCAATCGAAGAAAAAGGTGTGGGTGTTGTAATGAAACACTTTGCCTTAAATGACAGTGAGCAGGACCGTATCGGTCTTGGAGTATGGCTCAACGAGCAGGCTGCCAGAGAGATTTATCTCAAAGCATTCCAGGCTCCGGTAGAAAAAGGAAATGCCAATGGCGTCATGATCGCCTACACACGCTGGGGATGCACATGGTCCGGCGGAAACAAACCACTGGTGACAGGAATCCTCAGAGAAGAATGGGGATGTGACGGACTGATTATTACAGACAACGTTCTGACTACTTATGTAAACGGTGTGGACGGCGTACTGTCCGGAGTTTCTACATTTGATGCCATGATGCCGTATGTAACAAAATTACTTCCAAAATATGAGAAGGATCCGGTGATCGTCAATGCCATGAGAGAAGCGTGTCACAGAAATCTGTATGCCATTGCAAATTCCAGCGGTATGAACGGAATCGGAAAAGATACAGAAATCAAAGATACCGGACTTCTGGTAGTTAATGTCGTAAGAACACTGCTGATCGTATTTGGAGCATTGTTTGTACTTTCCCTGGTGATGTGGATCACAAGAAAGCGCAGATTCAAAAAGAATTATGTGTATGCGCCGGTTGTGGAATCTGCAGAAAAGAAAAGTGAAGCATAAAAATTCATAAAAGATCACAGAAAAAGAAAAAATGCTGTATCCCTTGACGGAGAGGGAGCAGCATTTTTTCTTTGGGATGCAAAATGAAAAATAGACATTCTGTTGCTTTCTGGCAGGCGGAGTGTTAAAATAAGAAAAAAGCATACAGAGGTGAGTGATGAATCAGGAGTTTTATGATGCAGTAGAAGCCAATCCGGTCATTGCGGCAGTGAAACATGACGACGGATTGCAGGCAGCAGTAGAAATGGAAGAAATCCAGGTGATCTTTGTGCTCTATGGAGATATCTGCACGATCCCGGAGATTGTGGATCGGATCAAAGATTCCGGGAAAAAGGCGCTGGTGCATATCGATTTGATCGCAGGACTCAGTACGAAAGAAATTTCCGTGGAGTTTATCAGACGGCAGACAAAAGCAGACGGGATCATCACAACCAAACCGGCGTTGGTGCGGCGGGCAAAAGAGCTGGGGCTTTTTACCGTACTGCGCTTTTTTGTGATTGATTCTTTGGCGCTGAAAAATATCGAAAATCTGGAGTCGCAACGTGGGATGTCCCGGCCGGACTTTATAGAGGTGCTTCCGGGAGTGATGCCGAAAGTACTTCGAAAAATTGCGAAGGTAAGCCGGATCCCCATGATCGCAGGCGGACTGGTGACAGACCGGGAAGATGTGATCCAGGCGCTGTCAGCAGGAGCGGTCGCGGTTTCGACAACCAACCGGGAGGTCTGGACATTATAACAGGAGGAACAAAAGAATGGCGAAATATGTGATGGCACTGGATGCAGGAACAACCAGTAACCGGTGCATTTTATTCAATGAAAAAGGGGAAATCTGCAGCATGGCACAAAAGGAATTTACCCAGTACTTTTCAAAGCCCGGCTGGGTGGAGCATGATCCGGGGGAAATCTGGTCCACACAGCTTGCCGTTGCAAGACAGGCAATGAACGAGATCCATGCTTCTGCATCGGATATTGCAGCAATCGGAATTACCAACCAGAGAGAAACTGCGATCGTGTGGGATAAAAATACCGGAAAACCGGTATACAATGCGATTGTCTGGCAGTGCAGGAGGACTTCGGAATATTGTGACAGCCTGAAAGAAAAAGGTCTTACCGAGATGTTTCAGAAGAAAACAGGTCTTGTGATCGATGCCTATTTTTCCGGTACGAAGGTGAAGTGGATCCTGGATCATGTGGAAGGAGCCAGAGAACGGGCAAATCGGGGCGAACTGCTGTTTGGAACCGTGGAGACCTGGCTGATTTGGAAACTGACCAAAGGGGCGGTTCATGTGACCGATTATTCCAATGCATCCCGAACCATGCTGTTTAATATCAATACGCTGAAATGGGATGATGAAATCTTAAAGGAACTGGATATTCCAAAGAGTATGCTGCCCCAGGCAAAGCCGTCCAGCGAGATTTATGGAGAAACCGACCCCTCCTTTTTCGGCGGCAGGATCCCCATTGCAGGAGCAGCGGGAGATCAGCAGGCAGCACTGTTTGGACAGACTTGTTTTGAAAAAGGAGAAGCCAAAAATACATACGGTACGGGATGTTTTCTTTTGATGAATACAGGAGAAACACCGGTCTTTTCGAAAAACGGACTGGTTACAACGATCGCATGGGGAATAGATGGTACGGTTCATTATGCATTAGAAGGCTCTGTATTTGTTGCAGGTGCAGCGATCCAATGGCTCAGAGATGAGCTGCGTCTGATCGATTCTGCATCCGATACAGAATATCTGGCGCAGAAGGTAGAAGACAGCAACGGATGTTATGTAGTGCCTGCTTTTACCGGATTGGGAGCTCCTTACTGGGATCAGTATGCCAGAGGAACCATTGTCGGGCTGACACGTGGGGTAAATAAAGATCATATTATCCGCGCTACATTGGAATCTCTTGCATATCAGGTGAACGATGTGTTAGAGGCAATGAAAGCAGATTCTGGAATTTTACTTTCTGCATTGAAAGTAGATGGCGGAGCCAGCGCCAATAATTTTTTGATGCAGGCCCAGGCGGATGTGAGTCAAGCGCCGGTACATCGTCCGAACTGTGTGGAGACCACGGCAATGGGAGCGGCATATCTGGCAGGACTTGCAGTGGGATACTGGAAAGATAAAGAGGATGTGAAAAAGAACTGGACCATTGACCGGATCTTCCAGCCGCAGATTGCAAAAGAAACAAGACAAAAGATGCTCAGCGGATGGAAAAAAGCAGTTCGATATGCACACGGCTGGGCAAAAGAAGAGGAAGTGTAAATAATTTTGTAAAAAGACTTGTCAATCGTAAGGCAATAGGTATATAGTGGTAATAACAGAATAGAAAAGCCAAAGAGAAGAGAGTCTGGCGGATGGCGTATCGAAAGATACGTTGTTTGTCAGACTCTTTTATGTTGTATGGGAGGAAGTCAAATGTATGATGTAATCATAATCGGAGCAGGCGTCAGCGGTTCGGCAATCGCCAGAGAGCTGTCCCGGTATCAGGGAAAATTTTGTGTACTGGAAAAAGAAGCAGATATCTGTTGTGGAACGTCCAAAGCAAACAGTGGGATTGTTCATGCAGGATTTGATGCAAAAGAAGGCTCTTTGATGGCAAAATTAAATGTGGAAGGCAACAAAATGATGGAAAAACTTTCAAAAGAGCTGGATTTTCCTTATCAGAACAATGGATCTCTGGTAGTCTGTACCAACGAAGAGGATATGGAAATACTGGAAGAACTGCTGAAGAGAGGCAGGAACAATCAAGTGGAAGGGCTGCAGATTTTAAAGCGGGAAGCATTGCTCAAGATGGAACCAAATCTTTCTGATGAAGTGATCGCGGCATTGTATGCACCGACTGGAGGAATTGTCTGTCCGTTTGGACTCAATATTGCTCTTGCAGAAAATGCCACGCAAAATGGAGTAGAATTTTATCTGGAGCAGGAAGTGAAAAAAATTGAAAAAAGAGTTGCCGGAGGATATCGGATCTGTACCCAGGATACGGCGTATGAAACAAAAGTGATCGTCAATGCAGCAGGTGTGTATGCAGATCACTTTCATGATATGGTCAGTGAAAAGAAAATCCACATCACACCGAGAAAAGGGGAATATGTATTGCTGGATAAAACTGCAGGGGGGCATGTCAGTCATACCGTGTTTACCGTACCGGGGAAATTCGGAAAAGGAGTCCTTGTGACACCGACTGTCCATGGAAATCTTCTGGTGGGTCCTACGGCAGTGGATATCGAAGACAAAGAGGGAACGGATACGACCATGCAGGGAATCGAAGAAATCAGAAGAAAAGCAGCGCACAGTGTGAAAGATATTCCGTTTCGGCAAGTGATCACCGGATTTGCAGGGCTTCGTGCACATGAAGGCAGACACGAATTTCTGATCCGGGAAGTGGAGGATGCCCCCGGATTTATTGACTGTGCAGGGATTGAATCTCCAGGGCTGACCAGCGCTCCGGCAATTGGAAAAATGGCGGCAGAACTGGTCAGAGAGGAATTAGGTTTACAGGAGAAAGCGGATTTTTGTAGTACCCGGAAAGGAATCTTAAATCCTGCAGATCTGACCATGGAAGAGCGCGGGGAACTGATCCGCAGACAGCCTGCATATGGAAATATCATCTGCCGGTGTGAAATGATTTCGGAAGGAGAGATTTTGGATGCCATCCACAGACCTCTGGGAGCAACGACCATGGATGGGGTGAAACGAAGAACAAGAGCAGGAATGGGCAGATGCCAGTCTGGATTTTGCAGTCCGAAAACGATGGAGATCCTGGAGCGGGAATTGAAAATCAGACAGGAGAAAATTACAAAGAACGGAGCAGGATCCGAGATGATCCTGGGGAGGAATCAAGATGGAGAAATATGAGATCGTGATCATTGGAGGCGGTCCTGCCGGACTGGCAGCGGCAGCAGAGGCAAAGCGTGCAGGTGCAGAAAAGATCCTGATCCTGGAGAGGGATGACCGACTGGGAGGAATTTTAAATCAGTGTATCCACAATGGATTTGGACTGCACACGTTCAAGGAAGAACTGACAGGTCCGGAATATGCAGCGCGTTTTATCGAACAGGTGAAACAACTTTCCATGGAATATCGGCTGCATACGATGGTGATGGATATTACAAAAGAGCGGGTGATCACTGCAATGAGCAGCGAGCGGGGCATCTATCAGATCCAGGCGAAGGCGGTGATCTTGGCTATGGGATGCCGGGAGCGTCCGAGGGGCGCACTGAACATTCCGGGATACCGTCCGGCCGGGATTTACACGGCGGGAACCGCTCAGCGTCTGGTCAATATGGAAGGATATCTTCCGGGAAAAGAAGTGGTGATCTTAGGATCCGGAGATATCGGGCTGATCATGGCAAGAAGAATGACGTTGGAAGGAGCCCATGTCAATGTGGTTGCAGAACTGATGCCATACTCCGGCGGACTGAAGCGAAATATCGTGCAGTGTCTGGATGATTATGGGATTCCTCTGAAATTAAGCCATACAGTGGTGAAGATCCATGGGAAGAAACGGGTAGAAGGAGTGACATTAGCTCAGGTGGATGCACAGGCAAAACCGATTCCGGGAACTGAGGAATTCTATCCCTGTGACACCCTGCTGTTATCCGTGGGATTACTGCCGGAAAACGAACTGTCTAGGCAGGCGGAAGTTCCATTAAGTCCGGTGACCAACGGTCCGATAGTGGATGAGAATCTGGAGACAGAAGTCCCCGGGATTTTTGCCTGCGGAAATGTACTGCATGTGCATGATCTGGTGGATTTTGTATCCGAAGAGGCAGCTCAGGCAGGAAGAGCGGCAGCAGAATACGTGAAGGAAACACAAAAACTTCAGAAGGAAGAAATTCAGAGAGAATGTGTGCCTGTCCAGACATCAGGAGGCGTGCGGTATGCAGTGCCGTCCAGGCTTCATAAAAAGCAGCATCAGGCACAGAAGATACGGTTTCGGGTAAGCCAAGTATTTGGAGCCTGCAAAATACAGGTATATCTCAATGAAGAGCTGGTACTGGAGAAAAAGAAACGGTCAGCAGCGCCTGGTGAGATGGAACAGATTCTGATCCCGGAGAAGGTATTGGAAGCGGCCGGAGAAATTAGGAGTATCCGACTGCAGATGGAGGAAGTGTAAGAATGGAAAAGAGAGAACTGACATGTATCTGCTGTCCTTTGGGCTGTCAGATCACAGCAACCATACAAAATGGAGAGGTGGATGAGGTTTCGGGAAATACCTGTCCAAGAGGTGCAGCCTATGCCCGGACAGAACTTCTGCATCCGATGCGGATCGTGACAACAACGGTACCAGTGATCGGAGGTACGTCCTGCCGTGTTTCCGTAAAAACAAGGCAGGAGATTCCGAAAGATCAGATCATGGATTGTATCCGACAGCTTCGCAAAGTGCAGGCACAAGCGCCGGTAGAAATCGGGGATATTCTTCTGAAAAATGTGGCGGGAACAGGAATTGATATCGTGGCAACCGCGAACGTAGGAATGGAAAATCAGACCTTGTGATCTGCAGTGCCAGACGATGGATGGAGTAAACGAGCATAATCACTGGGGCTTTGCCCCAAATATGTTTTGAATTTTTTGTAAAATAGAGAGGGGCGCCAATCCCTGCTTGTGCGGCAATTGTCTTGATATTACACTCGCCGCTGCTCTGCCGGATTACTGTGCCCCCTTTTCCGTTCGGATCGGGAAAGAAATTAGTATTGTGTCTTTAATGTTCTCCATTCAAATATCTTTTCCTCTTTCTGCTTGATGATAAAGACCAATCCGGAAATTCGCACACATCAAATTCCAATCAACTTCATTGAGTACGTTTTCGCCTATAATTTCTCCGTCAGGTGCTACAATCAAAAAGAAATATCTATCATCTGCCTCAAGTGATTTCAGAAAAAAAGAGATTACTTCATCTCTTGAAAATTCTTCTTTGCAGCCAGTTAATCTTGCTACTTCCTTATCCAAAGGGCAATAATTCTGTTCATAATAATTTACTGCGTCATCTGCCTTAGCTAACCGTATTACAAAACCGTCTTTTTTACCAATAACATCTGTGTTCATATAATATATGCTCCTGTTCAAATTTATAATTGTCGCTTTCTTCATATTATAACGGTTTCATATATCTGCTACAACGAAAATCAACATACCCTATAAAAGCAATACAAGCTGTTTTTCAGAAATGAAGAGCGGCTTGTTATTTTTTGTGAACCAAAGTATAATGTAAAAAGAATATGCACCAGAAGGTGAAGGACAAGGAGATCAGATTAAAGATGAGTATTTATGATTTGAATGCATATGAAGTAATTCGGGAAGAAGATTTATCTGACCTGAAATCAAAAGGGATCCTGTTAAAACATAAAAAAAGCCAGGCAAAGATCTTACTGTTTGCCAATGATGACGAGAATAAGGTATTTACGATCGGATTCCGTACACCGGCTCCGGACAGTACCGGAGTTCCTCATATTATGGAACATTCCGTGCTGTGTGGCTCGAAAAATTTTCCGGTGAAAGACCCGTTTGTGGAACTGGTAAAGGGATCACTGAATACGTTTTTGAATGCTATGACCTATCCGGACAAGACATTATATCCGGTTGCAAGCTGTAATTCGAAGGATTTTCAGAATTTAATGCATGTATACATGGATGCAGTATTTTATCCGAACATCTATGAGCATGATGAAATCTTCCGTCAGGAAGGGTGGAGCTACAAACTGGATACGGCAGATGGAAAGCTGGAGTACAATGGCGTGGTATACAATGAGATGAAGGGAGCGTTTTCGTCTCCGGAAGGTGTGCTGGACCGTGTGATCCAGAATTCTCTGTTCCCGGACACTTCTTACGTCAATGAATCCGGCGGTGATCCGGATGTGATCCCGGAGCTGACGTACGAGCAGTTTTTGAATTTCCACAGGACATATTATCATCCGTCCAACAGCTATATCTATCTTTACGGAGATATGGACATGGAAGAAAAGCTAAGATGGCTGGATGAAAATTATCTGTCAGCATTTGATGCGATCGAAGTGGATTCCGAGATCAAATATCAGAAACCGTTTGAAGAAATCAGAGAACTGGAGATGGAGTATTCGATCTCCAGTGAGGAGTCTGAGGAGGATAATACGTATCTTTCTTATAATAAAGTCATCGGGACAAGTCTGGATGAAAAGCTGTATCTGGCGTTTCAGATTCTGGACTATGCACTGCTCTCTGCACCGGGTGCACCGCTGAAAAAAGCGCTTTTGGATGCAGGAATCGGAAAAGATATCATGGGTTCTTATGACAATGGAATCTATCAGCCGATCTTTTCTATTGTCTCTAAAAATGCGAATCGTGATCAGAAAGAGGCATTTATCCGTGTGATCGAAGAGACACTCCAGTCGATCGTGAAAAACGGAATGGATAAAAAATCTCTGGAGGCAGGGATCAACTATCACGAGTTCCGCTTCAGAGAGGCAGATTTTGGAAATTATCCAAAGGGACTGATGTACGGACTGCAGATCATGGACAGCTGGCTGTATGATGAGAACGAGCCATTTATGCATATGCAGGCAATCCCGACCTTTGAATATTTGAAAGAACAGATTCTGTCTCTTATACACATCTGACGCTGCCGACGACTCCTTACGTGTA
>OJLB01000586.1_pt1 | contig 14832 bp, 8 predicted proteins | sample 1596861 | NCBI WGS metagenome assembly OJLB01 (sample SAMEA3904681, study PRJEB24821) | metagenome | biome: Builtin; feature: hospital; material: surface | place: USA | collected 2013-06-06
CTACACGTAAGGAGTCGTCGGCAGCGTCAGATGTGTATAAGAGACAGGGCTTATTCTGCTCTAACGCACATGTTTCTCTCGAAGAATGACATGTATGGCCTCGGGAAAAGTTTTGCGCTTACGACGCTCAGTGAGGTGGGAGACAAGACGTTTTTGGTGAGTGCTATCCTCGCCATGCGCCACTCGCCCGTGGCAGTGTTTTGGGGCTGCTGGGTCGCCATGATCATTATGTCAACGCTCTCCAGCTTTATGGGCGCGATCCTGCCCTTTTTACTGACGCGCCGGACCGCACATTGGATCTCGGCGCTCTTGTTTGTGGGGTTTGGATGCATGGCCCTGTATCAAGGGTTTACCATGGAAGGCGACGAAATCAACCGAGAGTGGAAGGAGACGCAGGAGGAGATTCAGGAAGATGAGGAAGAACATGAAATGCAAGACTGGCGCTCTCCCTCTAGCGCATCGGACTCAGGGCCATACCCCCCGCCCCCCGTGACAGAGTCCCGGAGCCTGACGGAGGAAGCAGGTGTCTATCTGCATGTTCGAGATGGCTTGCGCAACTTGTGTGGCCTATTGTTCACGCCAGCATTTTCACAGGCGCTAACCCTGTCATTTTTGGGCGAGTGGGGCGATCGGAGCCAGATCACGACCATGATCCTTGCGTCGACGCATCGCATGAGTATCGTGGCCATCGGCACGAGTCTCGCTCACATGGTGTGCATCCTTATGGCCGTGACGGCAGGTGCCTTTTTTGCATCACGCATAGAGGTTCGGCACCTGACTATCGCGGGTGCTATCATTTTTCTGCTATTTGGAGTACACGCCGCGTACGACGCCATGTACCACCCAGACCCGATACCATCCATGCCTAGAGAGGGGCATTTACAAATGTAGCTACTGTACATAATTATGGAGCATTTTCTTTGTCGGTTCGTTCAGGTGCCGATTCATGGCTCTGGGTATCAAGACGTCCAAGCGGCCTCCGAGTTCGTCGTACACGTGGCGAGGGTGTCACATATCGCCGACGTGCATACTTGATGGACGACACTGGTCTTGGCGTCAGTGTAACAGGCTCGCGGCGAGCGAGCACATCATGCGATTCTTCCCAGTGGTCGCATGCGTCAGGTGTTGCCGTACCAGACGGCGGGTCAGGTACGAAAGAAGGTGGGTATTCAGTGACGCCAGCCACCGTGGCCACGTTGGTGGTACCACGAGTGAAGGCTAATATCATAAGCAGCATCAGCGCGAGTAGTAGCTGCACCGTGCCCCAGCGCTTCTGAGAACGGACGCTGCGAGTAAGGTGTTCGACACGTGCGAGAAGAAGTGCCTGCTCACTCTCGTACTGGAGGCGCTGCGACTCGAAAGCTTGGAGAATGCGTTGCAACGTGATATGGTGTCGCTCAATTTTGTCCTCCCAAGCGCGTCCATGACTCGCATTCATGGCAGCGAAGAATTCAGCGAGTCGTGTTTCTTGCATCTGTTCCAACACCATGAGTTTTTCGCGCATTTTTTGACTACTGAGCTGCAAATACTGCATGCTCAGGCTTGTGTTTGATTCGAGAGCCGAAAGTCGCTTGGTAATGGTGCGGTAGATAGACTCACTACCACCCGCCTTGGTATCTCCTGCCGGCTTTTGATTGGGCTTGGGCTTCGCTTTGGAGTCCGACGTCTGTTTCTTGGCCTCGACGGATGAGTTCGTGGCAGTCGCATGCCGTCGTGACACATCAGGCGTAGGTGGCGATGGCAGTGCACACGTACGAGGCGCCAATTCCATCACAAATGGAGCCGGAACACGGACATCTCTAGCTTCTGACAGCGTCTGAGTCACTTGACACGTATGCGAGGTAGGTGGCAACGCTGTCGACGGCGTCTGGATGAGCGCCGGCGGCGTGGGAAGCACGACAGGCTCAACACGCTCACATACAGAGCGCCAAACACCGGGGAATGGTTCGCGGACACATGCGCGCTCTACGACGCGATCGTTCACCAAGGCATGTGTACTTGTGAGTTCCAAAATTGGCTCGGTCGATGGGGTGGCGTCTTCGTCTTCTGTCGTGTCATCATCATCGATATCGTTCAAAATGTCATCATCGGCATCCTCACGCTCGTTACGGCCATAGACACGAAGAAGACTCACAGGGCAGTAATACTCCGTGCCATAGTGTTCCAAAAAGTCGATGCGCAGGAATCGGAAGTAGGACAGCGGTGCGTCAGATACCTGAAACACTTGAAAACCACGCGCATTGCGCGCATGAAACATGCCCAGCGTATGCCATTCATCGGGTGGTGCGTGCAATGACCGCGCGACACGCACAGTAAATACCTTGAACATGCTGCTGAAAAATTCAAGATTCGCCAACACAATCGTATCTACACGAATCTGCTGGCAGAGTTCGATGACCACAAACTGCTGGGCCGGGCGCGACTCGCGATCGCCCGGGTGAGTAGCTGACTGGGGACACGGCGATAGCATGTATTTGTCTTTTTTCTCGCTCAATATTGCGTGTGCGAATTTGGCGAGCGGATTGGCCTGGTGCATCATCGCGGCACAGTCCAGCGATGCATAGTTCCAGCGGTGCTTGAGTTCGGCCAGTGCAGACGTGGCATCTTCCACGGCATAAATATGAGGCGGACCGCCTGATTCGGGGGGTGCTGCGGGGGTCTTACTAGCTTGCTTTACGGTAGTATCGTTCACTAGCGCACCCGTAGCGATGGTCGATTCCGACGAAGTGGCACGCGGTATGCCTGCACCCGACGATGTCGAACTTGCAGGGGTAGCAGCTTGCTCCAAGGAGCGCTGTGAAGATGTAGTTGATTGCTGGGCCGCCCGCTCACGCACCTTTTCGTTTTTCCTCGACTTGCGTTTGCGTTCTAGATGTTGCTCTTTCCACTCGTCAAAACTGAGCAGCGGATCGTCGCTGCGAGCGTTGTCGAGGTGGCTTGATTCAGCTTTGGCAATATCGACCTCTTGAACGCGATGCGACGCGCGCTGTAAAACATGCTCGTCACGCAGCGCTGTCAACCTCTCATGGGGTACCATGACAGAACCTAACATGGCGTAAATATGCGTGTGTGTTTGGCCCCATTCATCTGTGAGTGGAACTTCGCATAGTAATAGGTCGTTGCTAAGCAGCATTCGCCGTGGATCCGTTAGAAACGCCACGCTCGAATCGAATATCTGTGCCACATCACTCGTCGATGGAGCTTGTTCCGGTGAGGTGGGGGAGTAACACGTAAACGCATAGCCCATGGAATGACGCGGCGTGCCTTTCGCGTTAGCCCGGAGCGATGCTGCAGTGATTTTCACGTCATGCTGATTTGTGGCCCCTGATACGCTTTCCAAGCTGCCCAGAAGGTGTAGCAGCGTTGCAACGACACTGACCGACAATGGCCAGTGCCATGGCTTCCTCACCCATTGCATGTAGGATTGTGGACCGCTGGGTACGTAATATCACACGGATCTAGGGCGCAGACGCCACATGATCGGCCTCAGGGCTGTAGTCACGAGCAGGACAAAATGCAAATGCACGAGAAATTTTTGTGTCCAATCGCATGCATGCCCTCACGCTGCCTGTTGATGCATGTTCTGCAGGACATAACTCGCCTTGCATCAAATTTGAGGCACGCGTCGTGCCCACCCGTGTTCACATTCCATCGCTTGCTTGGCGTTCCCAGGGTGTTTTTCTGCATCGACCTGCCTTAATCAGTCGCCTGATCTCAGGGGCTTGTTCTTCTCCATCCCAACCCACCTTCTTTTGCCCGTGTCGTGGTCATGAAGAGTACTTTCCTTTCGTTTTTGGGTGTGGCAATGACCATGGCAACCATGGCATTGGCCACGAATGTGCGGGACACTCGTGGCAGCATTTCGGTGCGTCACGGTGGGAGCAAGCGCAGCGGCATCAGCTCTGAGGATCTGGAGCAGATGGGTGACCAGATGGCTGCGCGCGCTAATTTGAACCTGCGATTCAACTATGGCCGGGATATGGTCCGTGGTGTTGGCATTGGTGGCTGGCTTGTCATTGAGGATTTCATCACGCCATCAATCTACCAAAAAGCTGATGATGACCGCGTAATTGACGAGTGGTCGTTTGGCAAGTATGTGCCGGAAGAGAAGGGCAAGAAGATCTTGAAGGATCACTACGACAACTTTATCACCGAAGAGGACTTTAAGGAGATCGCCTCTTACGGTCTGAACCATGTGCGTGTCTCTTTCCCGTACTGGGGTATTCGTACGTGGGGTGACGAGCCGTACGTAACGCTGAACCAGTACGACAAGCTCAAAGAGGCTGCGCACTGGGCGGAAAAGTACAACCTTAAGATGATCATTGAGCTTCACACGGTGCCAGGTGGTGCTAACCCCTATGACCACGGAGGCCACAAGGGCCACTTTAACTGGCTCAATGAGCAAAAATACGAGGACCGCTGGCTCGAGATCCTTGACGAGCTGGTGTCAGAGTTTAGCCAGAGCAAGTACCCTGCTGTATCGGGTATTTCGATGGTGAACGAGCCGAATGGTGACGTGAACCAGGTTTACGGGCGATACAAGAAGGGCTATAACACCGTACGCAACAGTGAGAGCGACTCTGACCTCATCATTCTGCTTGGCGACGTGTTTTTGAATCCTGCTGAAAACGACTATTGGCACTCGCGCTTCCAGCCGCCCAAGTACCAGAATGTGATGACTGACACGCATGTGTACCGCATGTTTGATCCGAACTCGATTAAATTGTCGCCCGAAGATCGCATCCAATCTTACTGTAACATGAAGTCTGGCCTTGCAGAGGCGAACAAGCATCTTTGGGCCCTGGTGGGTGAATGGTCGCCGGCTGTGACTGACTGTGCCCCTGGTCTGAATGGTCGCTTCGAGGGCGCGCGGTACGACGGGTCGTTTGGAGACTCGAACTATATTGGAAGCTGCAAGGGCAAGACGGGTAATGCCAAACACTTCTCTGAAAGCTACAAGCGGTTTTTGAAAAAGAGCTGGGAGGCACAGGTCGACACGTACGAGGCCGGCTCCGGCTGGATCATGTGGACGTGGCGCACTGAGCACCACAATGCAGATGACTGGAGCTACCGTCAAGGTGTGCGTCACGGCTGGATCCCCAAGGATCCGACGCAACGCGATTTCAAGTGCTGAGCGCTTGACCGTATCCATAGTTTTATGATGATAACGAACGAACGCTTCTTTCACGTGACATACACATTGGCAGATTTGGTGGGGACGTGACGCTGGGCGCCTGAAAGGCGCACGCTTGCTGACTTGCCGCCATTTGGGTGAGCATTGTTCACCCACGGTCACGACGACGACAGCATGCGGGATGCCAAGCCGCACACTCGAAAGGTGTCGCAGGGTGTTGCGTCGCAGATACGCGGGAGTAGCTTGAACGCATCGAGCTCGCCGCGCACTGAGCAGGTGCCCGTGACCGTAGAGACGCCACCCGTGTCGCATCCGGTGCTGCGGTCTTGGGCGTCAACATATCCTTTGCGCTACGAAGCTGACGCATCATTACCGAGTCCCGCTAGCCCTGCGTGGAGTGGATCGAGCAGGCACTCGCCGTCGATGCGCACGAGTGCATCGTCGCCACATCTCCAGGCACATGGCGTGAGTATGAATAATGTGGCACAACTGTCGTTGCCGACGACATGGGCCGACCAGGGCCATATTTCGCCTCCCAGAAGGTCGCAAGCTGATGTGAAAGGCCTGGGTGTCTCGATGGAGGGCGGGCGCAAACTGCCTACGTCGGCCGTTCCTCCCATCAACACGAATCTGCGCAGCGTTACACCCGAAATATCGATGCCAAGCACGCCGCTGTACGTATCACCTGCCAGTTCTCAAGCTCCGAGAATGCGTGCTCTATCGCAAGGAGCAGCCAGTGTGACACGCCGCACGCGACCTACGCTGGAGGGAGGCGAGGTGTCGAAACAGTCGAGCAGTCCCAACTTGGGCCTTGTATTTCGCGCGAAAAATGCGTCCGACTTGAGTCACTCGCCTGATTTTCCGAATCCGCATGCCATACCAGACCCGTCAACCTCCAGCCGCACGGCACGGCAGAAGCAGCATCTGCTCAATGAAATGGCCGAGACGGAGCGCTCGTATGCTGGAGATCTCTGCGTGATCACCAACTTGTACATTTATCAAGCTCGTCTTCGTGCAGGTATGCGTTCCATGACGAACTCATCACTCTCGGTGCTGCAGCCGTCGTCGCGGGCATCGAGTGCGTCGTCAGAGCCTGAGATCGATCCACGCGCTTCACCTAACGACATGGATTCACGGCGCTCACCTATGCTTCTCCGGCCCCAGTCGCCCATGTCGTCTGGGCGTGCGTCGCCCGCGCCGCTCTTTTCCGCAGCACTGCCGTTCTCTGTGACTGATATTCAGGTGGTTTTTGCCGGTGTTGAATCGTGCACATCCCTGGCTCTTAGCATGTCGAATTTGTTGGCGGCTGCGGCGCGCGGCGAATGTAATGTTAGCTCGGTGTTTCTGGACAAGTGGCAACAGATTGAGCAAGTATTTTCGTTCTACTGCTCGCGACACGAGGCCAGCATAGCCCGTCTCAGCGACATGGTGGCACGCAATCCTGCCACGTCAGCCTTTTTACGTGAATGTGACGACGTATCGCGGCAGCACACGACGGCCTGGGACCTACCGTCGCTGCTGATCAAACCTGTCCAGCGCGTGCTCAAATACCCGCTGTTTCTGCGCTCGATCATGGAGTGTACAGAGCCGCACGACCCTGAATATGTGCAGCTGCAGATGGCCCTACGCCAAATGGAAGGTGTGGCGAGTCGCATTAATGAAAGCAAGAAGCGGATGGACATTGTGGGGCAGCATGGCTTTGAGCATCCTGCGGCTCAGCGCTCCGGCTTCCGGTCAGGTCCGCTACGGCGGTCCAAGACGCCATCGAATGTCGATACGGCGCCACTGACGGACGATGAACATCGTTATCATGATTTGGTGGCACAGCTACATATGGCGGAGAAATACATCGTCCAGTTCACCGAGCGGTGCTCGCAATGGATGCAAAACGTGCGTCGAATGTACTTGGTCGAGATTCGCGCGATGGATGAGTGGATGGCTGTGTACCGCTGCGGCGAAGTACGATATGCGGCGTCGCTCGAGCGTCTCCATCGGTTCCGGGAGCTGCTGCACTGGCGCGTGCTGAATTCGGCATACTCGCAGCTTGAGACGTCCATGCACCATGCCGTGTATGTCAAGCTGAATGCGCTACAGAACTTACTTGAACGCCCCAAGATGGTGATTTTGAACCGTGCGGCGAAGGAGCCAGACTTTCGCCGCTACCTGCATGACCGGGCGCGTCGCCCCAAGACCAAGCTTCATGGAGGCGCCTTGGCCTTTCTTTCAATGCATGTTCAGCTGATGAGCGAGATTCCCACACTGCTTCGCTGCATCGACTTGGTGATGATGCGCTGCCTGTACGCACTCACCTGCGTCCAAATGACCTTTTTTGGTCAGATGACCGATCTGCTGCTTGAGTTCGGCGCCAAGTACATGCCTGGCATCAGGACGCCGGTGATGGTGAGTCCGATAACAGGCGGGCCCATGTCGGACATGCTCCCATCCTCCGCTGACTCGTCCATGACAGGCATAGATGCATCGCTGCACCTCACCGATATTCCCTGGCCACAACACGCCCACCTTCCGCTCATGATGCAGAATTTGAGCGTGTCACAGCCGAGCCCTGAACGTGTGCTGCACACAGGTATGAACGCGTCCCACTCCCTGTCTCCTTCTACCACGCCTCATATGACGAATCCTGAGCCACTTACTCTTCCTACGTTTCCGTCTCTTGATATCCCTGTTTCTATGACCGTTGCCGACACACGTGAGCACAGACTCAGGCGTACTTCAGCACAGCCCGTTGTGCCGCTGCTCCGCCCCGCGCCCGTGACGGACGTGGCCCCAGCTCCGCCAATCCGCCCCCTCTCGACCAGTGGAGTGCCTCTTATGATGCCGTCGGGCCCCGCTTCCGCCCCTGCCATTGTCGTTCAGCCGCAGCAGGCCTGGGACAAGGCCCTCCAGCGTCGATCGCAGTTCTCGGCTGACGAGTCCCTTGCGTCGCATTTGGGAGACGCCACGACATTTTATGATGCGCGCTCGTCCATCGGCGATTTATCGGTCCAGCTGCGCTCTAGCGATACCTCGGCCCATGCCCTCCCTCGTCCATAGACCATCGTATCTTGATGTGGAGCCATCTGGCTTTATTTTCGGCCCATGCCACGACCGGCGCCACCGCCACCGCCACCGGCCCAGCCTGGCGAATATATACAGACGGCGGCCACGGGCAATAAGATATCAAGGCGCTCGTGCATTTATGGTGCATCCAACATTGTGTTGGGCGGCAAGTGCATCGTGCACACGGGAGCGATGATTCGTGGTGACCTCGTGCGTGTGCTGCGTACCCAGGGCTCATCGTCGTCTGTCGTGATAGTGACAGGGCGCTACCTGCGCCTGGAGCAAGGTAGTATACTGCATCCACCAGCCAAGACATATCAGGGGTACGTGCGACGCCATTGACACAGTGTTTTTTCCTACTTTCCCATGCGCATCGGCGACTACGTGCGCATCGGAGCGCACTCGATCGTCGAGGCAGCGCAGATCGGGAGTCATGTCGATATTGGCGAGCGCTGTATCATTGTATGTGGCATGTGCTTACACGCAGGGCCGCTTTTGCGTGATTCGCGACGGCGCTCAGATCCTCGATGGTGCCGTGCTTGCCCCTCAGACTGTGGTTCCCAGTCACTGTATATACGGCGGATCACCAGGTACGCATGGACAATTAACCACAGCGCGTCGCGTCGGCACACTTCCCGAGTCGTTTACGAGCTCCCACGAACTCGATAGCCGTACGTATTTCCACGCATTTCGTCCCCCGCGATAGCGGGACGCTCCACGGACCACCTCCACCGACCAGGTTGCCACCGGTCTCTCTGCTACACCATGACGCTCCCGGTGCGCCTGCCGTCGCTTCTTGATACGGACCTGTACAAGTTTACGATGCAGCAGGCCGTGCTGCATCACTTTCCCGACGCGCAAGTAACATGTATGTCGCTCTGACTGACGCAGACCACTTTACGAACCGAGCCAGCGACATGCTCTTTACTCGGGCGTGTGCGGACCAGATCCAGCTTGCGATCAACCATCTTGGCACACTTCGACTGACGCCTGATGAGCTGGAATGGCTGCGCACGTCGTGTGCGTACTTGCGCGAGCCGTACCTGTCATTTCTTCGCGAGTTTGCGCTGCGGCCCGCGGAGCAGGTACAGCTTTGCTATACGCCGGTCAACGATACGCATGGCACGCTCGGCATTGACATTCGTGGCGCCTGGAAGGATGTGATACTGTATGAAGTGCCTGTGATGGCGATCATTAGCGAGACATATTTTGCCATGTGCGATACGGATTGGCGTCTGGATGGCCAGCGTGAACAGGCATACCGCAAGGGCAGGGACCTGTTGGAACACGGCATTGTCCTGAGCGAGTTTGGCACGCGTCGACGACGTTCGCTTGCGACGCACGATGCCGTGATGGATGGTCTGGTGCAGGCTCACAAGGATGTACAGGCGGCTCATTTGCCCAAAGCGGGTCGCCTCCTCGGTACCAGCAACGTGTACTTGGCCAAGAAGTATGGGCTCGTGCCGAGCGGCACCATTGCGCACGAGTGGACGATGGGTATTGCGACGCTGATGGGATACGAGCACAGCAATCTACATGCGCTATTGCTTTGGGATAAGGTGTACCAGCCCCCGGCCTTTACTCCGACGCAGCCATCGGAGGACCTGACGATCGCGCTCACGGACACGTTCAGCACCAAGGTGTTTTGGGAAGATATCACGTCCAACCCACTTGGCTCGGACATTCTCAAGCGCTGGCGCGGCCTGCGACAGGATTCAGGCGACAGTGGCGCCTTTGTACAGCATGCACTGGACATGTACCGCAAGATGGGCATCGATCCGTCCACCAAGCTCGTCATTTTCTCCGACGGCCTCAATGTGTCGCGCTGCAAGGAGCTGCAGCGCATGGCCGAAGAATGCGGCATTCGTGCTGGGTTCGGGGTAGGAACGAACCTCACGAACGACTTCTGCCGGGTGTCTGACGGCACCCCGAGTCGGGCCCTCAACATGGTGATCAAGCTTAGCTCCGTGCAGGGTAAGCCGGCTATCAAGATCAGCGATGACCTCACGAAGAACACAGGTGATCCAGACGAAGTGGCGTACGTACAGCTATGATACACTAACAACAAGGATGGTGAAGCGCCGTTTTGGCTTAGACGGCACGGAGCACATAGAGGATGCTTAAGGAGCCACAAGCTCTTTCCATTCGCACATGCCAAGGGTCGATAGGAACTTGCGGTAATCGAATCGCGTGCGGCTGCGGTCCACGAACGGCGGCACGAGCCATGTATCGGTCATGTCGTCGTTGTGGTCGAGAATCTCACGCGCCGTGTCGGTGGGAATGTACCCCTCGTCTTTCTCGTCAAAGCTCTCAAACGCCTCGCGCAGCTTTTGCATGTCGGCAAACGGATGGAGCACGCCGCTCATCATCGCAAGAAAACTCATGAGCTCATACGTCGAGTCTGGCACATTCTCATAGCATCCACGTGCCTCTTCCTCCGCTTGAGGTACACCCAGACTGCGCAGCGCCGCGGCTACATCCTCCTGCGACACCCGCCCATCCGCATTCTTATCCAGCGCGTAAAACACGCGCTGCAACTGCTTGATCTGGACGGGCGTCAGATTCGACAAGGGACTCGCCTCGCTCATCGTGGCCAGCGCGCACCACACACAGCCAGGGGCGCTGCCTCCGCCTCCGCCTCGTATCACGTGACGCGCGCATCGTGCCTGCGCTGCGCCCGCGTGAAAGGGTGGGGCGTGTCTCGCGCTCCACGCATGCCGACGACGCAGGCCCCCGAGGCGCCGCCGCGTGTTCGGATGAGCACAGCGACAGCGCGGCGGCGGATTATGTGGAATGCAGGTGGTCTGTTCTTGTTTTGGTCGCTACGATGGGCGCCTCAGGCAGGGTTGGAGGACGTGTACTTTGCCGTGCTCGATCGCCTGATGCAGGTCCGCGGCGTGCCGTTCGGGACGGACGAGCTCATTGACTCGACGCTGCTATGGCTCAAGTATGCGCTGAGCATCGTGTTCGTGGGCAACCTGGTCGAGGCACTCGCTATATACGTGAATACGCCGGCGCAGCCCCAGTCTGCCAGTGCATCGTCTGCACCTATACCGGGCACACCTGTGGGCGAGGCCCTGGCGCGGAAGGTATCTCACGGCAAGGCAACGATACCTCCTAAAGCGTTCCAAACTAGCCCTGTCACACCTGTGCCGGGGGCGAGCACATTCCGGCGATCCGCCTCGCCCATCAGCCGCACGAGTCCGAGCCAAGCGATGCGCACGTCGCCGTTCCGAGCGAGTGGCATTGGACTCGGCCGGCCGACATCTGGCCCCTTCCAGGCCAGCCGCTCGCTATCGCCCTCCAGTCCATTCGCACCACGCAGCGCAAGCCGCGCATCACCCAGCGGTGTCCAGCGGTCATGGTCGCCTGCCTCGATGCGCAGCACCGAGCTTGGTACGTGCCTATGTACTCACCACAGACGACGCCAACGAAGTGGAACGTGCATTGCAGGGGCTGGGAAAAGTATAAGGGTATCTAGAGTGTCAAGCTGTATTCATAGTCGCTCTCCGTGCGCTGACTGAACCACAACACAATCGCACAGGCCATAATGGCCAAGTTCTGCAAGACGCTCGCCACGCCGTACTCCACGTATCCCACGGCATGCGGATTCATCATGTACTTGATAATCAGCAAGGCGAGGCTGCCGGCCAGGCCGCCTGCCAAGAAGGCAAAGCCGACAAACAGCCACGTACGTGTGCGCCACATCACAGGGTCATCGCGCCACGTGCCCAGGGCGGAGCCATCGTCCACCAGGTGGCGCTTATCGACAAGGTTGACGATCGCCAAGCCAATTGTGGCACATATACCCGGTACCCAGTCGTCAAAGAGAATGCGCACATCATGCACAGGTGGCTCGATCGGCTGACCGGGTGCGGGCGGCGCCACGGGCGGATGCCGCGAGCCTGAGCGGATGCACGCATCGAAGAACAGCCACCACCCCGCGGCAAACACGGCACCAGCCACGTAAATACCAAACGCATGCCCACTGGTCTTGACGAAGCGCGCCAAGCTCGGCAGCTGGATGCGGCACACGTGCCGCGTTTCCCCCAGGCTCGACATGAGGCAAGGCTCTCGCCCTCGCAGCGGGCGCACCGACCCCGCGACATGGATCACGTGATGCATACGTTGCCACCTCGTCCGCCGCGCGGCTCGTCGATCGTGGCGACAGCCGTCAGTGCGGCATGGTGCGCGTCGTCAAGGGCGGCGTGTGGAAAAATGTACGTGTGCATCACTCACCATAGACCGAGGATGAAATCCTCAAGGCTGCCGTGTCCAAGTATGGTATGAATCAATGGGCGCGCATCTCGTCGCTGCTCGTGCGCAAGACGCCCAAGCAGTGCAAGGCGCGATGGTACGAATGGCTGGATCCGTCGATCAAGAAAATCGAGTGGTCGCGTGAAGAAGATGAGAAGCTCCTGCATATGGCGAAGCTCATGCCGACACAGTGGCGCACGATCGCCCCGATTGTGGGTCGTACGGCCACACAGTGCCTGGAACGCTACCAGCAGCTGCTGGACGACGCCGATGCGCACGAGTCGGGGCTGGGTCTAGCCGGTCCCGGTGTCGAGGCAGCTCCCAGTGCTGACCAGGTACTGAAACTGCGTCCTGGCGAGATTGATCCTGACCCAGAATCGCGGCCGGCCAAGCCTGATCCGGTCGATATGGACGAGGACGAGAAGGAGATGCTCTCTGAGGCGCGTGCTCGTTTGGCCAATACGGAAGGTAAGAAGGCCAAACGAAAGGCTCGTGAGCGAGCGCTGGACGAAGCACGGCGGCTCTCGACGTTGCAGAAGCGACGCGAGCTCCGCGCGGCTGGCATCGTCGGCAAGGGCCGCGACAAGGCGAAGGGCATTGATTACAATGCCGAAATCCCCTTTGAAAAGCAGCCACTCCCTGGCTTTTATGATACGAGTGCCGAGGCGGCCAAGACCTACGAAGAGCCCATGCGGCGCACGCTGTTACAGATGGAGCCTGGCCCCCAACCGACCGACGAGGAGGCGAAGCGCAAGCGCGACAAGGCCATGAACAAGCCCTCCAGGCACGAAGAAGCACTTCGCCGCATGCAGGAGGCGGACAAGGTATCGAAGCGCCGCAAACTCATGCTTCCCCATGCACAGGTGAGCGAAGCGGATATGGAGCAAATCATCAAGCTCGGTCACGCCGGCGAAGAGGCACGCGCGCTCGTCGAGCATGGCGAGTCTGCGACTGAGGGTCTCTTGGGCACGTATACGCCGATAGAGCGTCCTGCTCCGGATGCGACGCCTGCGCGTGCGCCTGTGGCTGACGCCCTCGTTCGCGAAGCGCGCGAGCTGCATGCACGTACCGTGACACAGACGCCTTTGCTGGGCGATGAGAACGTGCCGATGCCAAGCACAGCTCGGCCAAGCGAGCCTGCTTCTACGCCCGCTGCTACGCCATACCGTGATGCGCTCGGCCTGAACGACGGTAGTGCAACGCCGCGTGATGCGAAGATGCAGGCGCGGATCGCAAAGCGCCAGTTAGCTGCACGTCTCGCCGCTCTTCCTGCGCCCAAAAACGACTTTGATATTGTCGTGGACGAGCCGCCCGTGCCCGAGCCCATCGTGCATGACGACGTGGAAGAAGACGCTGCTGTGCGTGATGCGCGCCTCGCCCAGGAAGCCGCTGAGGAGCGTGAGCGGGCTTGGGCGCGTCGAACTCAGGTCGTGCAGCGGGCGCTCCCGCGGCCGGTGGATGTCAATCCACACCAGCTGGAGGTGCTCCTTGCATCGTTGCGTGCGTCAGACGATGAGGCCCAGCGACTTGTCGACCACGAGGTGGTGCAGCTCATGGCGCAGGACGCGCGTGTATTCCCGCTTCCTGGCAGTCGTAACGTTGGTGGACAAACAAGTGCGCTTTGGCCCGTGCCCGATACGTACCTCGCCCAGGCTCGAGCTCTCGTGGAGGCTGAGACACTGCACGCCACCGAGCCGTCGGAGCCGGTCGACATGCCTGAGGCATGGGCACCGGATGGCACGCGCGTGTTCCGCGACACGCTCTCTCGCGAAGCATACATCCAAGGTGCACAGCAGCGACTCGAGGTCCTGCGCACCAAGATGAACGACGCTGCGACCCAGGCTCTCAAGAGCGAGAAACTTCTGAGTAAGCTTCTAGGCGGCTACCAGGCACGCTCACGTCGGCTGGGCGGCCAAGTGACAGAGGCGGCCGCGAAGCACGCGGATATGAGTGTGCGTATATCGGCGCTTGAGCGCCTTGCCTCGAGTGAGCCGGCGGCTGGGCAAGAACGTCTGGAGCGCATCGCAGCGGATGTCGCGCGTCTCTCGGCGATAGAACGCATGGCGCAGGGCGAGCACAAGGAGCTCCAGGAACAACGCGCCGCAGCACAAGAGGCATGGGACGAAATCCAAACGGAGCTCGATATGCGCCGAGCAGAAGCGGCGCTCCTTGCATAGATACCATATACTACATTGCTAGGAGATGCCTCAGGAGCTGAAGGCATTGCTTGTTTTCGTCGGCGGTGCCGACCGTGATACGAAGACAGCCGGCGCATCCAAGTTCCGATGACCGATTCCGCACGACGAGGCCGTGCTGCTCGGCCATGGCCTTGTACACGGCCTGTCTCTTATACACATCTGACGCTGCCGACGACTCCTTACGTG
>OJLB01000602.1_pt1 | contig 14476 bp, 9 predicted proteins | sample 1596861 | NCBI WGS metagenome assembly OJLB01 (sample SAMEA3904681, study PRJEB24821) | metagenome | biome: Builtin; feature: hospital; material: surface | place: USA | collected 2013-06-06
ATCTACACGTAAGGAGTCGTCGGCAGCGTCAGATGTGTATAAGAGACAGGTACGGTAACATATCCCAGCGGTGCTTCGGCACATGCAGGAGTGCGGCACTCAGGCGGCGAACCGACATCGACTTGAGCTGGAATCCAAGTTCGATGGCCACGTCATCGACGGTGCCCTGATTGCACATCGTCGGCAGACGATCTAGCGAGTGCTGGAGGGACTGCTGCACCCGCGCATCGGTCTCATCCGACGACGCGGCAGCCGCCTCCAACACCGAGGCGGGAAGCAACTCGTCCAAAGGGCACAGATCTTTGTAAAACTTGCGCATCTCCTCGTCCTCCCACGGACTCTTGCCAGAGGCGTACTCCTGCTCCATCTTGGCCGACATCTCCGCCAGTGTGGATGTCGCTTCAAGGTTTACTCCAAAACGCGGCGCAGACGGATCCTTGTCCGATTCGCGCAGCTCGGGAAGCTCGACTTGCAGCGACGCAGCCATCGCATGCATGGCTTCGATCATGGTATGCACATCACTCACACGGCGCTCAAAGGCCGACTGACGATCATCAAACACCACGCCTGATCGGATATAGGCATCGCTATTGCGCTGCTCTTGCTCTTGAAGTCGTTCGTGTTCCCGCTGAGCACGACGTGCCAACATCGCATAATATGCCTCGAAGAGCTTGCGGAACTTGAGGCTCTGAGCCTCGGATATCACAGCGTCCTCAGCCAGCTTGCCCATCGGCACACCTGGCTGGCCGGCTTCGTGCGTCTCCATAGGAACAAGCAGCAGGGAGCCATAAGAGCGTAATATCGCCTGGGCCACGGACGTATATACAAGATCGCGGTCTTGGGACAGCATTTTACGCAGCTGCTCATATAACCAGTTCAGACCTGGAGCGCACACACCTTCCGATTGCGTCATGGGGCCAACGAGGCCTACGAGCACCATTTCAGTGACGCCACGAAGCAACGATCGCTGCCGCGCGACTAGCGCAGCCTCTTTTTGCGCCTGCTCGTTCGAGGCATCCTGACTTTTAGGTGGTGGCGGCACGATTTCCTGCTCCATCACCTTGAGCAGCGGCTCAGTAAACTCAGAGCCACCAAATCGGGCATGCAAAGCACACAGAATCTCAATGGCTGCATATCTGTCTTTGAGCGTCGTCGCCTTCCATAAAATCTCAGGTATGCTGGGTATAAGCTCGTCCAAGTATTTGGTCAGACTCAGTAGTTGCACTTCCTTGACAAGCGCATCTTTGGCATCTGCCAAGTTGGTCTGCTTCAGCCGCTTAATGAAGGCCGAGTTGCGCTTGAGCGATGCGTCGAGATTGTCGCCAGATCCATGCGGACCATGGAGCCACACATGCTGGTTGGCCTCGCGCAAGGAAGCGCGCCACTTTTCGCGCTCGGCACTTTTGGCAAGATCAGCTGCATCCCGTGAAGGTGCAGCTGTCTTGGCTTCGTCTACAACTTGACCGTGGCTGGGCGCAACCAGCTGTGGTTGGTCCATCGCCAATGTCTATTACGCGACGAGCGCCACTTTCTTGACGACCAACACGCTTTGTCATCAAACAGGAGCGCCAGTGCGGCAGGACCTACGATCTACCTCCAGCGCGGACGCTGTACCTTGCAGACGACAGTCTGCATTTATGCTGTGCACGCAGGACCTCACAGTCCTTGCCTTGGCTATGAATTAACCTGAGTCATTCCTATGATTGGACGCACCTTGTGCGTTGCAAACGAGGCGGAGGACGCGGATCGGTCGTGCCACAGCGTCACTCGAGTCTGTGTAAGCCATGCGTTCATATGGTATCTGCATGCATCGCCACTGCACCACAGTGCAGCCCAGGGGCATGAAATTCCTGCCATGCCAGGTCTGGCCGGCCGGCAATTTTCTTGGACCTGCTCTTATTGGTGAGGCTCTTAGAGAAAGCACGTGCAGAATATGCATCATTCACGTTTTGTCCGCATCCCCACGCATGAGATACAGCGGCGTTCGAAGACGCATTCGACAGTCGAACTGCTCGACACGTCCGCGTTGGGGACCAAGGGCTCGGCGTTTCCCGTATCGTTTTTGTCGACTTCGTCGCCTCTCCCCTTCCACGCCTCTCCTCAGCTGCAGATAGCAAGCCTATTGTGCATACATTTAGGCTCAAGATTCTTCCTGATTATTGCGGCGCTGAGCGGTTGTTCTACCATTTACACAGCCCCCATACTTCTCCCTTGATTTCATTCTTGGCAACCAAATTCTCCCCTGTCACTCCTCCCTGTTCATTCCTTTCGCTGGACCTAACGAGCTAACCCGCGATGAGTGACGTCAATACGATCGATCAACTTACTCAACAACATGCAGCAGATGTTGCCATGGGCAACAGCAGCGCGTCCACCCACATGCAAGGGAATGCTGTTTCTTCAACTGCCACTTCGAATACGCCCAGCAACACCAGCGGCGCAGCTCCAGACTCTCCATTTCATATGTCCGTGCCCCTCACTCACACACCCATGCTGTTTGACGCATCTGGCAGCAGTGTGGTCATGGAGCAGGGCCCGTCCATGTACACGTCCGCACCCGCTTTGTCCAGCCTGGCAAGTCCTGCCAATGTGTCTCAGTCTCCTTCGCTGTATACCCAGCCACCAGCACCAGGCCCTATCGTGATGCGCGCATTGATTATCACCAGTGACGCTAGTGTCATTATTGGAAAACAGGGACGTCACATCAATGAAATCCGCGAGCTAAGCGGCGCACGCCTCAATATTAGCGAAAGCATTCCGTCGAATCCAGAGCGCATTCTGACTGTATCGGGTGCTTTGGATGCAGTTAGCAAAGCCTTTGGCTTGCTGGTGCGCCGCATCAATGACGAGCCATTCGACCAGCCGTCCCTGCCTGGTGCCCGTGCTGCCTCGTTCCGCTTCATTATTCCCAACTCGCATATGGGAGCGATTATCGGTCGCCAGGGCAGCAAAATCAAGGAAATCCAGGAAGCCAGCGGTGCTCGTTTGCATGCGGGCGAGACTATGTTGCCCGGCTCCACCGAGCGGATCTTGAATATCACAGGTGTGGCGGATGCCCTTCACATCGCCGTATACTATGTCGGAGCGACTTTGCTCGAGCATCCTGACCGCGGCGCCAATAATCTCCCTTACCGCCCAGCTGCTATGAATCGAGCTTTGGGTACCTCGCTCATGGGCTCTCCTATTGGCACGGCATCGCCGAATTCTAGTATGCTGAGCGCGGGTGGTAGCCCTAAAGTGCTCGGCTCGGTGCTGACCCCTGGTTTCCAGACGCAGCAAATCTTTATCCCAAATGATCTAGTTGGCTGTATCATTGGCAAGGGTGGCCAGAAAATCAATGAGATTCGTCAACTAAGCGCTAGTCATATCAAAATCATGGAACGCAATGCTGGCATCGCTGCAGGCGGCAGTGGCACGGAGCGCCTTGTCACGATCACGGGTCCCCCACCCAATATTCAGATGGCCGTGACGCTGTTGTACCAGCGCCTCGAGCAAGAAAAGATGCGCCTTGCTCAAAACACGCCTATCCTATAACCCTATTTCTTCCCCTTTCTTGCCATTTCTCGATTTCTCTGCAACATAATTAGTTGACCAGGTCCACCTTTATCTTTCTGTAGACTGGTACGATTGCGGCGTGTTTCGCCGCGTATTACATCAGCATATTACCCCATCAGCAAATGGCATGGCAAGATGCTCCATGCACCAGACGCGGACGATCGGGGCCGCCAAGCACCCGACTATTTCGTAACGACCAACATTGACCATGCCTATTACGTGCGTCTATGGCCCGACTGACCATGTTACAGTGGATCGGACACGATTAAGCTGATTGCTGCCATCTTTGTGCCACCCCTTGGTGTGTTTTTGGAGCGTGGCTGCCACTCGGACTTTTGGAGTACGTGAGATTCGCGTCATCACATGGTTAACCGTCTCAGTTAATGTCCTTCTGACTTGTCTTGGTTACATTCCGGTATGTGTACATTACGTTTGCTCGGTGCTGACGCGTATGTTTTTACTTCTAGGGTATTATCCACGCTGTACGTATTGCATTGGCTCGAGACATACTAACCACGCAGTGGTACGCATTCTTATTTGTCGGGATGGTGTGGCACCCCAGCCATCTAGGCAACTCATTTGTTCGCAGCACAGTACTAACGCATGCTCTCTTCGTCGGTCGATCGACCGATCGGGACGGGAGTTTACAGCTTTGTCATGTATGTACATGCCACGACACTAACTGTGCAGTGCGAAATATTGAGTCACTCAAAACACCTGCAACCGAGGCCGTTAATTAATTACTTTCGTAGTCTAACACCACTCAATTTCTCGATACACTATACGACCCAGAAAAACCAAGCGCAACACATGATCCATACTAAATGGCGTCTGGTATGCGAGCCTTGCTGTTGTTATCAGGGAAATCGTACGACTTGAGCAAATTTTCAATAATATCAACGGTGCCAATGGTGCCACCAGCCTGGATGCACTTTAGCTTCCAAGACAATGCTGAGTGTCGGAACCGCTTGTAGTCGTCCTTCAGCAGACGCACCAGCTTCGGAACCATATCCGATGGGTCAAACTTGGGCGACTTTTCTGCCCAGAGGCCCACACCTGAATGCTGAATGTACAATCCAATGTCGTGCGTATCCACCCACTGTGAAATACAGAATTGCGGCACGCCATGAGCCAAGGCTTCGTTGTACGAGTTACCTCCACCATGGTGCATAAAAGCGGCCAGAGCCGGATGCGAAAGAACAGTTTCAACGTCCGCAATCCAGTGCTCGCGACGAATATAGGAGGGCAGGTTGCATTCCTCCAACGTGGGAATGGGCTGCACACTCTGGGGATGGTTGCCGATTTTCCAAAGGACAAGAATATCCGGTACTTGCTCGTGAAGCATCTCAAGCGAGGCAACAATGTTGTCATAGTCCTCTCTGTTGTAGAAGAAGATACTGCCCATATTCAAGTACAAGACACGCTTGGAGTCCATCATAGCACGGTCCATCCAGATCTTGACAGGATCTTGCATCTGCGCCACAGCATGAGCAGACAACATTTGCTTTTCAAGCATACTTCCATCAGCAATCGTAGGTGTAGATGCTGTGGACACATTAGGCGACAATTCAAGGTTGCGGAACGAGAAGTTGACCGGGCTTGACGGGATCGAGCGGGCACTGGGCATCGTCAGCTGTTTGGGAGCAAAGCAGGGACCCACAAAGTACACCGAGTTATCATACGCATCCGAAGGATATATATCCATGTTGGCCACGTTAAAAGAGATGGTGGCGATCTGTTGAGGCAACATGCCCGGCGTTGGCGTCATAATAGAGTCACAGATAATATCAGTGGGTTTGAGGCCGAGTACTTCCTTGCGGTAGCGACGGCGCTGGGCAGGATGCCGATTGAAGAAGATAAAATGCAGCCAGATTAGAATGAACAACAAATTGTGGAAAAAGACAAAGATACCACCGGTAGCCGAACGACCACCGCTCATGGGCATAGGGTTGCGAAAAATATTTACCTTGCTTGCCACAGCCGAGGCAGCTGCAGGAGAGGTCTCGATAAAAGCACGTTTCGTCAGGCGAACACCATCCACAGCAAATGCGCTAAAGTTGTCGACAATAATCATGTCAGGGTCTAGTGATTCGATCAGATCGCGGATCATGAAAACCACCTCACCGTAGGAGTCCGTCGCACCAGGTACGTGCTCAGCAAACATACTAAGCCATGCCCAGATCTGACCAGGCTTGGATCGGAGAACTTCGTGGAAATGGTCCGAAAGTTTCGCCGCCTTGTCTGTGTAGTCGGCAACTACTTCGTTGTCACCAAGCGTATAGAACACCAGAGGCATCCGCATGACATACTCTGGGCTTGGGGTGCTTTCAGGCTGCACGATGAATCCCATGCGGGATTGGATTTTCTTGAGCTTCTTGAAAATAGGCTCCGAAGACATGAACACCACCTGGTTACCACGATTCACCAGCTCCTCAGCTATAGAGAGAAGCGGGTTCACCTGGCCTGTCGCCGGATTCGTTAGAATCAAATAACGCTTAGGCGTTAGCACTAGCGACGACATATGGATGTCAATGCTTCAAGGTGACGAAGAACAATCAGCCTTGGCGCGAGTTCCCTTCGACTCGGAAATTTCCATCTCCCTACAATTCCGGACCCCTGCACAGAAAAAATTTGGGCGGTCAGCTGACGCCAGGACAGTGCGCGGGTTCAAATTTTTTTGGTTATCAATGCGCCCTTTACATGTGGGCGGGAAAATCATTGAATCAGAAGCGCGAATGATTACGCACGCAAGTGAACCCTCTGCAAGCTGCGTGCAGTATATCAATACGGTGTGCAAAAATACGAGTCGATATTATTCAGCACTGCAGAGCGAAAAAGCCGTCGCCGCATCTTGGCTTCGCTTGACACATGCAGGGCCAGGGTTACTCGGTTCCTGCGTGGGTCTTTTTCTCGCTCGTAGCTCACGTGAACACAACCCGATCTCGCGGCTGTCCCGAGATCCAGACGTAGCTATCGGGCGCACGGTAAAAATCTACTAAGCGTGTTAGAATTGGCCAAGCCCGGGAGAGAATTTGCGTAGTTGAGCCAATCACGCAAGGGAATAGACATTGAATGTGCACATAAAGCACATGAATGTCAGTGGATGGATGTTGCCACAGACTCCATCTGGGTCTACTGTGTTGGGTATTGGGCCAGTCACAAGCGCCGGATTCTGAAGTGGGGGTGTCTCGTCTGGTCGCGCCAGGACTCGGTGTGAAATTCCCAGCTGAAATCGTACCACTTCGTCCCTGTCCCCCAACACCATCTTGTTGGCTCCTGGATCAGTATGGCTGACATGCCCTTCTTCAGCGTGAAGGATGCGCTGTATGCTGTTTTGGGCCTTGCGGGTCTTGCTCTGGCTCTCCCGGTGATTTTCGTCGCGCATCAGCTGCTTCTGTCGCTGTATCGCATGACCATCGGTGAGATGATTCACCCATGGAGGCATATCCCGAAGGTGAAGAGCACGGATCCTTTGAAGATTTTGTTTGGTGATTTCCGTGCTATCAAGAAGGCTGAGCCTGGTGAGCAGCACGTCAAGTGGATGAACGAGCTGGGTCCTGTGTACCGCTACCACCACACCTTCAACGTGCCGCGTGTGCTACTTGCTGACCCGAAAGCCCTGCTTCATGTTCTGAGCCCATCTCGTGCGTACCAGTACCCCAAGCCTGAGTACACGAGTACTTTCTTGCGCAGCGTGCTGGGTGACGGTCTTGTGTCGATCGACGGTCAGAACCATGCACGTCAGCGCAAGATTATTGCTCCTGCATTTGCTCCGAGTGTCGTGAAGGACTTTCAGCCCGCTGTGCATCGTCACGCTCACAAGCTGGTGAAGAAGCTGCAGGCTATTACGCGTCAGGAAATTGATCGCCACACGGGCAAAATCCCCAAGGATACGGAGATTACCGGTCAGGCTCCTTCGGATCGTGACGTGGCTCTGGCGCATCCCGAGAACCAGGCCGTAGTGGATGTGCTGTTTTGGCTTTCTCGTACGACGCTGGACATCATTGGCGAGATCGGCTTTGACTTTGACTTCCAGTCGCTCGAGCATGGTAACAAGGACCGTTTGGCTGGTGCGATGAACACGCTGATGGAGGCTGTGCTGAATGTGGACATGGCGGTGGCGCTGTACCTGATTCTTTCGGAGAAGCCCAGCATGAGTTGGCTGCGCAAGATCCCTACGAAGCGCAGCACGACGATCCACAACGCCAGGGCCATTGTGGATGAGCAAGCTGCCATCATTGTGGAGCGCCTGCGCAACGATATTCTGTCTGAGAACCAGGGTGTGTCGAAGGACAGCTTTGATGATGACACGTCCGGCAGGAACAAGTCGCTTGTGTCGCGCATGATTCGTGCGAACATGGCGACGGACCTCAAGGCGTCGGAGCGCATGTCGAACGAGGAATTGATGGGTCAGATGACGACGCTGATTATTGCTGGTCATGAGACGACAGCTACGCAGAACAGCTGGGCATTGTGGCTGCTCGCCATGAATCCCGACGTGCAGGAGCGTCTCCGCAAGGAGGTGCAGGAGGCGCATGCTAAGGAGATGGCTGAGCTTGACTCGCTGTCGGAGGAGGAGCGTGAGATCTACAACACGCAGCCGGTGCGTGATATTTACTCGCTGCACTACCTCGACAACGTTGTGAAGGAGTCGATCCGTATGATGCCCTCGATTCCCAGCACGATCCGTGTGGCTTTGAAGGATGATGTGGTGCCGCTTTCGCGCTCGTACAAGCGTGCTGACGGCAAGGGCACGTACAACTCGATCGTGATGCCCAAGGGCCACGAGCTCTTCATTCCTCTCAATGTGATCCAGCTCTCGAAGGACCTGTGGGGTGAGGATGCGCAAGACTTTAACCCTGACCGCTGGGACAACCTGCCCAAGAGTGTCATTGACGCCAAGCTGCCGCCGGGTCAGCTGTTTGCCTTCCTTGCTGGTCCCCGCTCGTGTGTCGGCAAGCAGACGGCCATCCTTGAGACGCTGGTTCTGTTGGCACACTTGCTACTTCACTTCCGCTTCGATGTGGTGCCTGACTGGACGCTTGTGCAGCGTCAGCAGATTGTCCGGCGTGCCTTTGTCGAGGGCCAGTGGCCGGAAGGTATCCGCATGCCGCTGATTCTGACGCCACTCAACTAAGCCGCGATCATGTAGAATGAATGGGAGGGAAAAAGTTTGTACAACGCATATCCATGGATCGACGAGGGGGTATGTGCCTACTTAGCGCTAGAGAATCCACCCGTAGACCCGAATCCACCGCTGCCGCGTGTCGTGTCGTCGAGCGAGTCCACTTCCTCGACATCGGGCGTTGAGATCTTCTCAATGACGAGCTGTGCAATGCGGTCGCCGGCACGGACTGTGGTGAGCGAGGTGCATACGTACACTGGAAGTCGTCGGAGCCAAAGTTGAAGAGCACGACGCCCAGCAAGCCGCGGTAGTCAGAGTCGACCACACCGGCACCCACGTCAATGCCGTGCTTCACGGCCAGGCCACTGCGGGGGGCGACACGGCCATAGTGTCCCTCAGGCAGGGCCACATGAATACCGGTCTGTACGACGGCGCGTCCGCCCTTGGGAATCACGGCATCTTCACACGCGAAAAGATCGTAGCCTGCTGCCTGTGCACTGCCACGGACAGGCAGCTTGGCGAGGGGGTAGGCAGGGTTGCGCTTTACCAGCAGGCGGACCGACATGATGGCTGAAAGAGATGGAGGCGTGCGGCGCGACGCGTCGCGCGTCTTCGGCCGATTTACACCGTGCGCCATGCCACCCAGGCCACGTAGGCCGTTTGCATCGGAGGCGGCAGCAGCGATTCGGGGACGTGGTATACGGTCCACGATGCGGACAGCCATGACGTGAGAAACTCGAGCGTATTGTCCACGTCCCGAAGCTGCATCACCAGTAGGACCGCAGTGTGCTGCGGCTGACAGAATGCATGCAGTGTAGACAAGAGCGGGCGGTGCAAGGCGGGATTGTAGACGCAGTCCAAGCACAGGATGAGGTCGGGATAGGCTCCCTCGTAGGCGGAGAGAATATCTGTCCGTAGTCGGTCCAGCACGCGGCCAGATGCAGCCTGTACGTCAAGCCAGTCTAGTTCACGTACAGATACTTGGGCGTGTGCATGATCGTAACGGCCGCCACCGACGTTCTTGGTGAGGAGTGGCATGTTGTCCGCGCGGTCTGTGGCGATCCAGCGGATGGGCCGCGACGACGGATGAAGCCAGCCGGGATGCGCAAACAGGCAGGCGGGCAGGACACCGGTGCCCGCGCCCAGCTCGAGCACACGGCAGGCGGAGAAGCTCTGTGCGTGAAAGAGCGAGGGCCCGGGCCATGTGCCCCAGAGCTGCTGAAGCATGTGCTCGGCAAAGAACGTGCTGCAGCGCCATGCTACGCTGCCGGTATCACCAGCGCGAGATCGCAGGGCCGTGCAGTTTTGGTGCAGCACGACTTGGATGTCCTCGGGACATGAGCGGCCTGCCTGGCTCGATATACGAAGCGTCACGCACAGCGTATCGTGTTTGCTATCGACCACGCCGAGTCCCTCGGTATTTTCCCCGCTGCGTACGTGAAGCAGGTACACTTCTTCGTCGGCGTCTTCGACGCGGTACGCATCGGGGCCCGTCAGCTGAAAGAGCCCTTGCGGTGATGATGTCATGCGCCTCGCACGGATCCAAAGGGGCCGGAGACACTTGTACTTGGGCAGCCATGTGACTGATGGGACTATGGTGCGCGTGCTTTTTCGTGTGCCTGTCTCTCGCGATGCGAGCTGAGCGAGGCAGGCAAGGAGCCCCTGGAGGCGCGTGGATCGACGACTTGGTAGTCGTGCACGGACAAAGGGTCGTTCCCCTGCAGCGGCCTACCATCCGACTGGAATGTATGGGACCGCCAATCTGCGTCGTCGTCCTCGTCGTCGCCATACTCGCGCATATCCTGCTCGTCTTCGCTCTCTGCCTCACGCGAGCGCGCATGTCGCTGGGGCGCCGGTGCCTCTGATCGCATGCGTTTTTGGAATGCGTCGAGACGGGATAGGGTATCATGTTCGTGGCCGCGGTCCTTTTTGTAGGCTTGCAGGAGAGCGGCCAAGGAGCTGACGGAGGAGGGAGCGGGAGCCGAGGAAGTCGGTGGGCGTGGTGCCGTGAGCTCGGGCGAGGGCTGAGCCGTAGGCTCGGGCGCTGGCTCGGGCGAGGGCGTAGGCTCAGGCTCAGGCGCTGGCTCAGGCGCTGGCTCTAGCCTGGGCGGAGGCTGGGGCTTGGTGGCTGGCTTGCTCGAGAGCATAGTTGCTTTGCTGAGGCGCTTATCGTGGAGCAAATCGTGACTGCTCATGGGCTTCTTTTCAGTCACGAGCGGCGCATCTTCTTCATCGCCAAAGCTGAGGAGCGTGGTATTCTTCTTGGGTCGTTTTCGTTGACGCTCCATGGTGCCCTGGCGCTGAGCGGCCAACGCGCGCGCTTCTTGCTGAGCCTGACGCTCAGCTGGCGTGATTCGTGGCACGAGGTCCGTAAACGGATGGTGGATCACTTCGGCACGCAGGAGCTTGGGCGGGTATACGGGCCTGTCCGGCTCTGTCGCGGATATCTCGACGTCGGCAAGCGACAGCACATTGTAAATGGTAGAGCCTCCTACGCATCCAAAGATCGTGTACTTGTTTTGCAGCTCGGGCGTCGCGTCGAGCGTGATGAAAAACTGGCTTTCATTCGTGTTGTGTTCGCCGGTATTGGCCATCGCCACGAGGCCCCGGCGATGGAATCGGAGGCGCTGGTGGCGCTCATTTTCAAATGGCGCGCCATAGAACGATTCGCCGCCGTGGCCTGTCCCGGTCGGATCGCCCGTCTGGATAATAAAGCCGGGCACGATGCGGTGCCACACACATTGATCATAGTAGCCCTCGAGGGCGAGTGCGACAAAGTTGCGGCAAGCCTTGGGCGCTTCTTTGGACCACAGCTCGATCTCAATTTCGCCCTTCGGCGTGTGTAGTAGCACCTTGCCGTCGGTCGGCGGCTCGGTCACATAGAGGGTCGACATGGCGTCCAGGCAACCTCCACTACAGCAACTAACAACGAGAGACAGGCGCCAAGCTCAGCTTGGTGCGACGGTGGAGGCGGGAGGGAAGGGGGTCGAGGACGTGGATCGCTCGCTGGCGATACTCGTGCCATCGTGCGCATCGTCGGCGCGCGGTGCGTGGTGACGTGGGTCGTATAGCGGCGCATCCGATAGCCGCTGGTAGTGTCCGCGGCGTGGCTGCGGCTCGGGCGGCGGCTGTAGCGACATGGACTGGATGCGCTCAGGCAGGGCTGTGGGGGGATTCTCGTCGGCGTAGTCGTTCACCACGAGATACTCAGGGTATGTGAACAGGTGCTGGCACTCTTGCAGCAGAGTGAGAACCAATTCCGTCGGCAGATCGAGTGTCGCGCTGAACACGATGCTCAGATTCTGGAGCGTCATTTTGTTGGCGTGCTCGAATGAGTACACGTTGTGCAGATGCTTGCAGAGCACACACAGCACGGCATAGTTCTCGGGCGGGAGAGAATCGAGCACACTTGTCAGGGCACACAGGCGGTCGTCTTGGCTGTCCGATTGGAGCGCGAGCATGGCGTCAGGCAGTGTGTCACCAAACAAATTCTCGGGCAGCGCACGAAAGTACATTTTGAGCAGGCCAGCGACGGTATGAGCGTCTAGGTTGCCTGAAGGCTGCGTCTCGACGAAATCCACGTCGCCTGACGCGGTAAACTTGTCCTGCAGCGACTTGATGGCGCTCATGCTGCCATTGACGCGATACAGACCCTCTTCGGATGCCACGGATGGCTGGTCGAGGAACTCGATGCACCGCTTGATGACGACAGGCACAGGACTGGGCGCACTGTCCATCGACATGCCCGTGTGCTTTACCGCCTCAGCGAGCGGCATGCCGAACACGCTCTGCGAGGTGGGCGCCTCCTCGGACGAGCCGAGCGGCAGGATGCCGAACAAGAAGCGGCGCTTTTCTGGCTGGAGTGCGGTGGACGAGGGCTCTGTGCCATACCAAAAGCGGCTGAGGAGCGATGAACGTCCTTGGTCGCTGGCGGGCGACACGGATACGGTCGGGCGGTCGAGACGCGGCGACGACGGAAAGGCGCCTTCGTCCGTGTCTTTGGGCGTGTAGAACAGCTCCGTTTCGTGCGCGGAGTCGGGTGAGCGGTCTTCGCTCTCGCGGAGAAGAGCGCTCATCCACTCGCTGTGGTGCCGCGACGACTCGGTAGCGAGCTTGACGGGAGCCGACGATGGCTGCTGCGTCCGCTGCAGCACAATGAGGGTGGTGTGTGCATTTGGGTCCCGTGCGTGCAGTGGCACTTCATACTGGCGCCCGATGCGAGTGCGGCGCAGGTCAAAGACGATGGGCTGGTGATGCGATGACGGGTCGTGGATCGTGAGTACGTGGTGGTAGAGGGCACAGTGGCAAAAGAGCCACGCATCGCTCATGACGCGAAGCAGGTCATCTTGCAGCAGACAGGTGCCGTACACGGGATCGACGTCGGGCTCGACGGCCGTGTGAGCGGCGAAGCACTGCGAGAGAAGATCGTCCGACACCGAGGACGCGAGTTGCAGCGAGCGCAGGTACGTCGCGACGGCCTTGTTCCGATCTGACAGGCGTGAGGGTGTGTACGGTGCCTCGAATAAGGAGCGATCTGGCAGAGCAAAAGGAGGTGCATGCGTTCGCAGCAAGAGGCGCTCATGCAGAGCGACGAGATCCGACCATGTCATGACGGCACGCGCTGTTCGACAGCGGCGGCGCACATCAGGCTGCGGCAGAAGTTTGACGCGAAAGCCGACGGCATCCGGTCCTTGAAGCGAGCGCACGACGGAGCCATAGACATGCACCTCGGCCTGGGCCAGGGGCACCACCTCAGGGTGCGGTGAGGCATCGTCGAGAGGCGTCGTCGGCCGCGAACTCGGCTTGCGTGGCTGGGGGCGAGCGATGGTAGGCGACCGCGTGCTCAGTCGGGGTGACGCCGCCTGTCGCGACACGATACGCTGCGACGGTGAGTCGGGGATGCGCTGTGACATGGACGGGGCACTCGACTTGCGCCATATGCGAGGCGAATGGTGGTGCACCTGCGAGCCGAAGTGAACAGGCGTGCCTTCGCGTTTTGGCGACACGGTGTGCATGGTTTCGACAATGTTGGGCACGTCCATGGACGCCTCGGCAGGGTATACCACCGCCTTGTTGGAATCGTTCCGCAGACCGCGGGTACTGCGTCGGCGCAGATTGCGAATCCGACCAGTGAGAGACGTCGCTGGCGCCATGTCGACGCCAAGTCCGATAGGCTCGCTGTGTTCCAGCCCAGGGACGAGCGATGCGAGATGGGTATACTCGCTCACGAGGTGGTTGTACTGATGGAGCAGATAGGCAAGGGCGGCATGGGCATCGCTCGTTTGGGCCTCCGAGAACAGCTCAGGCAGCGTCATGGCCTGCGGAGAGAGCTGCCGCGCATCATCTCTCCGGCTACCTTGGTCTTCGGAGGGATGATGCTGGTGCTGCTTCGGGTGCATGCCAGCTGCCAGAGAGCCGCTGGCCGGGGAGATGATGACGGAGCTCTGTCCGAGTCGCACGTGATGTCAATGGAGCCGCGCACGGTCCGGCCGAAGTCGGCGTGGCATCCAGGCCTTGTTGACGACATGGCAGCGGAGCACGAGAGCCCAGCGGTGGCGCCGCGTGCATCGAAGCGTGGGCTGGACGACGCGGCGCCCGTCCAGGATGACGCTGCCAAGAGACAGAGAGGGGCTGCTGGGGCGAGTGAGGCGTCGCCTAAAGACCAGGCTTCTGGGGACGCGTCTGCCAAAGAGGCGCCTCACAACCAGGCTTCTGCGGACGCGTCTGCCAACGAGTCACCTCACAACCTGTCTCTTATACACATCTGACGCTGCCGACGACTCCTTACGTGTAGAT
>OJLB01000605.1_pt1 | contig 14442 bp, 14 predicted proteins | sample 1596861 | NCBI WGS metagenome assembly OJLB01 (sample SAMEA3904681, study PRJEB24821) | metagenome | biome: Builtin; feature: hospital; material: surface | place: USA | collected 2013-06-06
GACAGGGGGAGTGGGCAGAGGTAGTTTCGTTACGGCCAAATGTTTCCAGGTTCCCTCTGCGAAACAGTAGCAGCAGCTGTAGCGAGCAACCAACTCCGGCTAGCCAGAAATGTCGTGATCCCACCCCAAACGAAGCAACGAGACAGTCCTCGACACCTGTGAACGAGATTCATCCTGTTGTATGCATGCCATGAATGGTTATAGAGCGAACAGCATTACAGAGAGACCCCACACATGCCCATTAGAAAAGACTCACAGGCGCATTGCCCGAAACACTATGAAATGAAGACAAATTGTAGATGCCCTCCTGCATCATGAGCGCGTCCGGGTCCTGGTTTTGCTGACGTCGTACGAACAAGAGCTGTGATGGCTTGAGAGCCGTAGCAATAAGGTCCAATCGAGGAGTGTCAACGCCCATACGGCGTGCGCGACGAAGTATATTGACAAAAATCGGTTCAAGCTCCATGGGTCGCTCGCGATCCAAGTCTACTAAGATACTAGGCTTGAAGTTGGAAGGAAAATTGTGGGAGCGCTTGACATGTAGCTCCATATCAGGTGACGTTGGTAGACGGAATTGTGCAGGAGAATTGGTCATCGTTTGGCGCATGGTTTGGTCTATTATGCTCGCAGGCAAGCGGTCTTCACCAAGGCCTGAAGCACGTGCAACAGCCAACATTTCAAGCATGATGCCACGCACAGACCCTATGGTGTATGGCAGCATCTCGACCTGGAGCATTTCCAGAAGCGGGCGCCGGGCAAGCACCGTGACCCCACCCCAACTGATATTCCACAGCACTTTGCGCCACCTCTCCGCCGTAATATCATTGGTAATCGAAGCAGAAGACCCACCGCGCAGCGCGATCAGCAAAAGAAGTTCGAGCGAGGCTTGTGTCTCAGCTGGCACAGGTGCGTCCAACGGCGCTGGATATACGCCCATACTCAGAACTTCCAACAAGCCGTGCTCCATACGACTACCGCCTTCACGAAGTGTTGCAGGGACCCACGTATTTGCACTCACTATGCTGCTTGCTAGCGGTGGATCAGACTTGACGAGCCGTTCGTAAGATTCATGCTCAATATCGATACCATTCTGCAGTAGAAGAACGGTGGGAAGATGCGTCGGTTTTCGTGCAAGATTCTTCGTCAAGAACGGACGCATCACCTCACTGTTCGGTACGACATCAGGCAAGCACTTGCAGCTGCACACCACATAATCCAAAGTGATGGACGAATCCAGGTCGTCTGCCGTGCGAATAACGCGTGTAGGACGCCATGCGGTCACTTCGCCAAACTTGTCAGATACCACATGCATACCATGCTTCCTCACAACATCATAGTTGCTCCGACATACGGCCGTGACATTCGCACCGCCTTTTTGGAATATGTAGGAGTACAAAGTACCGACTGCACCAAAGCCAAGCACTAACACTTCAGGTCTTGCATTCCCATTGAGTGATGACGTCATGGTGTCAAGACAGGATGACAGTGGGTATGTGGAGTGCTGTCGTTTGGCAGCCATGTTGCACGCACTGACTCATTCGGCCACCAAGCCTACTCTGTCCTTGTACTCTTTCATATACCTGCACGCATACACGCTCTCTCTCTCTCTCTCTCTCTCTACATTCGTAAGTTAGAAACAAGTCTTTGACACTGACTCAAAGACAGCTAGAGTTTGGAAAGCGCGAGTCATAGTCTTGACGAACTCCATTGCACGGTTGTCATGGCTATTAGCAAAACACAGCGGAAGCAGCTCCAAGCTACAGCAGATGCATTCAATGCACACTTTTCCAAAGCTTACGGAGCTGAACGTTGGGAGCACCTACGTGCACGACTTGTTGAACCCACAGAACATGCTGCTTTGATCAATGCCTATGTGCCGTCAGCTGAAATCGATCGAGCTTTGCTTGCTGATGCACCCGAGCCCAATATGTACGAACTGCTGCGGCTTCCACCCGTGCCCACCTCTGCGTCATCAGCCAAGAACCAAGTACCCACACGACTTTTGTGTTTGAAGCGACGCACAGACCACTCACAAGCATACCACAGCGGACGTCCGTTCCCCCCACCACGTCCTGCAGCCGCGTCAGATCCACAGCAACGCTTATACACTCACTGGAACCTGGACGGTGCATCCGTCTTAGCTGCGCAGTGCTTGGATGTCCAACCAGGACATGCGGTGCTAGACCTGTGCGCCGCACCGGGTGGAAAAAGCATTACATTAGCACAAAAGCTTTGGCCTGAGCTGTATGCAGACCACCCGAGTCGCACATCGACGACGCATGCATCAATCTTACATTCCAACGAAGTTGATCCAGCGCGGTTGCGGCGACTTCATGCGAACTTGAAAAGTTACTTGCCAAATACGCTAATGGACCAAGGACTTGTTGAGATCTCGCGCATCGATGCGACATCGCCTCGGGCCGTGCAGTTATTTCCTCTTGGTGAAAAGGGCTATGACCGTATCCTTCTTGATGCGCCATGCTCTTCAGAACGGCATATATTGCATGCCTACATGCGGGCACAGCAATCTGGGACTGCTGCACCTGAGATGCTTGCATGGAAACCGACCATGTCGCGAAGCATGTCGAAGACGCAACTTGCCCTACTGCGTACGGCATGGGCCGCACTACGCCCAGGCGGAAGACTCGTCTATGCTACATGCTCTCTGAGTGAGCAAGAAAATGACCATGTCGTTCGAGCATTTCTGACATCTACACCTGAAGCGCACGTCCTAAGAACAGACAGTTTAGTTCACTTTTGCCAGCAAACTGAGTATGGGTATTTTGCATTGCCTGACTACATGATCCCAGGGACCGAGCAGAGATCTCCTTGGGGTCCCTTGTACTTTTGCATGCTCGAAAAGCCATAAGCATCGCGTCAACAAAAATGCTAAGGACCTAAAAAATTCAAGCGTAGCACGAGAAATGTGATAGTTATAATGCCGGCCCAATGTTGTAAAGCGTATGTATGAAAGCGCCTCCTACTCCACTTGGGATGTTCTGTGCGCCTCAAACCACTGCAGATGTCAGGCTTCTTTGTAGCAGTGGATGCGGGTGGGACATCGACAGAGGCTGCATTGACTGACGAGCATGATCATGTTGTAGCACGCGGATCGGCTGGCCCAGGTAGCTATTCGGCGATGCCCCTGAATGTATGGACAAGAGTGATTCAATCTGCCGTGCAAGATGCGTGCAGCAGTATTGCATCCGTGTCGCAACCTCCTGTGTTGCGTCACATTTGGGTCGGTTCTGCTGGTATCGATACACCCACAAGTGTGCACGATGCTACAAATACCCTGAGACAGATATTTGGTCCGACGACGGCACTCACAGTTACCAATGATGCTGCCCTCCTGTGCACACACAATGAGGGCAAAGCCAGCGTCGTAGCTATTGCCGGCACAGGTAGTGTTGTCCTTGCATTTGATGTGCAACGCACGCTCATCAAGCGTGTTGGCGGTCTAGGTTGGATTCTAGGTGATGATGGCAGTGCCTATGCATTGGGACGTGCTGTCCTACGCGCAGTCGTAGATGCACATCCGCTGCCATCGACAACACTAGCGAGCGCCTGCCTCACAGCATGGCGCATGCCATCGGCTTCATGTGTGACAGATCTTTTGAAAACTTTGTATTCCAATGACAATGCAAAAGCGCGCATTGCAAGTCTTGCACCCGTTGTTGTGCAAGCTGCCATGAGCGGCGACACCTTAGCGAAGCACATCGTTCACACGCAGGCCAAGCTTATGGCCCAGCAAATAATGCGCGCAGCACATTCGCTAGAGCAAACGTGCATAGCTTCTAGGCCTGCACTACGCTTGGGTGGCTCGCTTTTCCACGTCGATGCATACAGGGATTATGTGATGCAAGAAATACAAGAGAAGAATTACTCGAGCGTGGCTGTGGTTCACGACATATGCGGCACAGCCGCTGCAGCACTACGAACAATGCCTTATGATTAATGGGACGTGAATGAAAATGATGAGGAGGATAGTTCTGACAATGGCAATGACATTAGTTGATGGATGATAAGCGATTTCGCTGGAGGAAGCGCTGTGCCAGGCGCCGACGTGGGCTCAGGGAGCGAGACGCATTGGGCGACGTCGTCGTCGGAGTGCTGTCGTTGCTGTTAGAACGAAATGGGAGAGAAGACAAAGAGGAAGATGAACGACGATGAGTCGTTTTGGAAGACGTTCTGTCCAAGGATGAACAGCGAGAGCGATGATGTCTCATGCTCATTTCAGACGAGGCCGACCCAGATGTTGTAGACAAGGATGATGATCCAGATCCAGCCGACGAGGCGGAGGACGACAGCGGAATGAAGGACGTCGCTGGCATGGACGACGTCGATGAGGTCGATGAGGATAACGAGGGAGCGCTAGAAGCCACTGCTGAAGCCGGGCCCATGGACGCAGCTGAGCCCAGAGGCGTTGGCGATCCGGACAAATCGAGTGACGAGCTTCGCTTCAACTTGGAGCCCGACGACAATGACACAGGAGCAGATGCCGACGACGATGCCGACGAGGGCGTGAAGGCGTCCATAAGCGCCTTCGTCAAGTCTTCTGCTTTCGCAGGGACAGATAGCGATGTAGGTGCAAGAAGTTCCTGCAGCGTGCGTCCCAACATTGACTGGGATCGAGGCATGACTTGTCGCGTCGGAGCCTCCGGTGAGCGAGAACGAACGGGATCAGTCTCAGATCGTGATGGCCTGGCAGCCTTATGATCAGCCGAATCGAGCCCTTTGCTGCTCTGTGGTGAGGACAGCGACTGTGGCCTCGATGAATCGAGAGGCGACTCGGTCGTCAGATCGCTAGTACTGTCTTGGGATGACGTCAGAGCGCTGGTTGATGGCGGCAAGTCGTTCGTTGAAAGCCGCAAGGAAAGCGTTTCATTTCCACTTAACCGGTGCAATCCCACACGCGAGCCAACAAGCATGCCACGTGAACGTGTAGAGTCGATGTCGATAGAAGAACGTGCTGAGATACACGCGTCAGAAAATACCATGACCTTGTCTTTCGCAGCGCGGCGCGGTGGAGACTTGAGGCGCATAAGGACTTCGGTCGACGGCTGCGATGCGCACGATCTTCCATCACTGCCATCGTTCAGAGTGCACGTACCTAAGTACCGAGCGAGAGGATCAGCGGCAGACAGAGTGACCGACGATGATGATGACGAGACAGACGTTGAAGTCGAGGACGACGCACTCGGAGGGACCGGCTCAAGATTGCAAGGAAATGGTACATCCATACCATGCAGACGCCGTTGAGGGGCGGGGCCTTCGGAGATGGCCTTCGCGAATGCATCGAGCCACAAGTCACGCTCTTTCTCAGTAGTCGCAATCATCTCAAAGTGATGGCCATGAATGGTCAGACGGAACGAAAGCGGAAGCTTCACGGTTGGATCAGTGCTTGGCGTAAGCTTGACATCGGCCAGTGGGAACCAGTAGCGGGGCTGATACGTGTATGTTTTGCGTGCTTTGAACATGAGAACAAAATCGGCGTAAAGCACGCAACCATAGTACTTGGTCGCAAGAGGGGTTGTGAGAGGAGCCAACTCAGGGTGGTGATATAGTACATCAAGGTTGCCGGTCATCTTGCAGTCGCCTAGCGATGGCAGAAACGACGATGACAAAGAAAGACTCGGCTCCATGCGGGAGATGATCATTTCTGACAGCAACCGCGCCTGTCGTTTCGCACTCGCCTCATTTACATCTGCTGTCACTTGGCGCATGTGTCTCAATGCATCATCAAGGAGAGCCTGGTGCGCGGGAGTCGAGTACGCGCTGATTGTCTGAAGAATAATGGGGTATAGGCACACGCGTTGGATCGGCTTGATGAAAAAGTCACGGAATAGCAGTCGCTGCCGCGATTTAGCGCGCATCGCGGCTTGGCTCGCAGAGTCCTGGATGTCCTCACACGAGCCAAGTGAACGCACAGTATCAGACGCACGGTACTGGTACAAATCCCACTCTGGGCGCTGCTCGACAGTGTCGATCAAAGAGAGCGCTTCTTTTTGCCGACTGCAAAATTCACAGTACACGCGGCTAAACTCCGGTGCCAATTCAATGAACAATTTGGCATACAGCGACACAGCCTCATCACAGTCGGGACTGTGAGCACGTTCCATTTCTGTGCGTTCCGAATCAGACGGCGCAAGGCGCTTGCAAGACACAATTTCCGTGAGCCGTGAGCTCATGTTACGATGCAGCTTAAGCAGAGCTGGTCCATTCCGTACAACTGTGTTGAGGCGAGAGGACGAGTCGGCAAAATACGACACACCTGGCAAGAGCTTGAAGAACACGTTGATGAGCACGTCCAAATCCTTGACGTAGTTCGCTTCAGTCTCGGCGAGCTCCAAAAGGGAATGCAAACGCTTCAGCCGATGACGGGTATCTGTTGAGTCGATTTCTGCGGTAACTTCACCATCGTCATTCGCATGGGCCGATTCGGTGTCGGCCTTGATAATCTCCGCGGACTTGGCAGATTCTGCCGTACTTGACTGGGATCCCGAGTGCGCTGTATGAACGGATTCTGAAGAGCTCTTGGGAGACCCAGCCATCGCAACAGAGTTCTTGGTCGATGTTGAGGATGTGCGACTGATATCCGTATCCAATTCGGGGGATGATACCCGCTGTAATGCGCTGCCATCAATCAGCCATGGAGAGTGGATGGACTCAAGATCATGACTGTTACTCACAGACGATTTCGTCGAAGGAAGCAGCAAAGACGTGCGTGGAGGATGGAGCACCATCGGACTTGGCGTCGGTGCGGAAGAAATCATCATGACCATCTCAGGGGCACCATCAGATCTGGACATCGACGAAGTGGATGGAACTGTGCGTATCGGTGCGGCTGGCTTGACGACTCCTAACTGCAGCGAAAGTGGTGGCGAAGGCGCACGCGAAGACACTTGTGACTGCGGCTGCGAGGAAGGCATGGAGACATCGCTAGACCCGCTGTACGATGACGGCATAATTTGGCCTTGGCTATTGGTAGAAGTAGTCTCGACTTGCAGTACCATGATCGTGAGCAGAGTAAGCCAAGATGTCACGCAGCGCACGAATTACACGTTACGTTGTCAATGGAAACCAACAGTTGAGGGGACGGGGGAATTCGAGATGAAGAACGGGCGATTCGATGAATCAGAGAAGAGGGTGAGGCAACAGTTCAGCGCGTCCCTATGTGTTTAACAAGAGAGATAGTATCAGGTGCCTGTGTGTGTGTGTGAAGTTCGTACTGACGGAAAATAGTTTCTTGCTTCACTTCTTTGACCTGTCAAGACTATACAAAATATGCCCGACGCCACAGCCGCGATTACGACTGACACCAGCTAAACCAAATTTGTGTGTTAAGCGCCCAGCCAAACAAAAATGAGGTGAGTCAACTCGACCTGGGATTCGCTGGTTCGCACGTAATGGCAATCGCATCCAGAAACATTACGCCCAATTAGGATTGGTGCATGCATAGCCTTGATATTTTTGGCATTGTGTTCTCCACATGCAGTCCAGATTCTTGCGCAAAAACATCGAGCGTATTTCCTAAGGGACAATTTTTTGGGTCACCTTTCATGATCACACAATTTTCCCCTGCGATGCACCTGAACGCCGCAGCGGTTACACCTCCACGTATTTTCGCCTCCACTCCACATTCCGAGTTTTGACAGTTGCGTGCGGTGTGATTTCATTCTTGGCCACTTGTAGCGGCCAGTGGGAACTGAGCCAATTCACCTGATTGATGGCCGTGACATCGACTATAAGGCGGCTCCTGACTTAAATCAGCCCCATGGGGATCTAATCGGTCCCTCTGTACATACAAGTTCTATATGAATGCCGCTAGCAACGCAATCTAAAAGCTGTGTTACCATCTACCTGACTGTGCACACGTCCGTTTAATGACCAGACTCGCCTCTCTCTCTCTCTCGCTCTGTCTCCCCTCGCCTTTGGCACTGTGCTTATGTCGTGAAGTGTGCGAGGTTTGCGGAATTCTTTTCACTCTGTGTACGCAAATCATATTCGCCATTTTGTGTGATATAGCGCACCCAAGGCAATGCCTGATACCCTGATTTTTCAACAATCTTGAGGTAGCGCACTTGAATACCAGAGACGGTAAAGTAGGGTATTTCGAACTTGACATTGATGGGCGTGCGACGTACAATGCTTTCTTCATCCTGGACACTTGGAAGGCCAAAATGGGCCCGCATGAGATATTCTTTGCCACCGCTGAGTTGCTTAATCTTCCAGACCATCGCCGATAATTCAGGTGCGTACGATACTGAGCCGATCGCTGCCCGGAATTTGGGCGAGTCTGCATCATCCGGCACGTTGATGAGAATTTCAACATTGTTGGCCGTCGAGCGACGCTTAAACTGGGCCTTGACCTTCACCATGAATTCAATGCGGCTTCCTTCATGCCGCTCTACGACGGCCTCGGCCCAAATGAGAGGCTTGATTTGCGTGTTGAGACGATAGCTCATGAGCTCGAACTCACCATCAGGAGGGATAAACGAGATCGTACGGTCATTTTCGAAGCGGGAGAGACGCACACACTGGTGAAACTTGACATCCTCCATTTCAATGGACTTACCTCGGGTCGAGCGCCCCATACTCTCGAACATCACCTTGTCATTTAGGCCGAGCCTTAATTCTGGCATGCCTGAAAGATAGCATTTCATCTTGATAGTGCCGACAATCTCGCTGCGAACCACATGACCGTTCGCATTCACGAGCAGGTTCACACTCTCGACCACGTCCAGAAACACTTCATTCTTGCGATATCTGATTCCTTCTGAGCGCCACGACACGGCATTCGTCACAGCCATCGGTGGACGAACTTGCACTTCTAGTTTGTATGACTCTTGTGTGATGTACTCCTGTAAAATCTTGCTCTCAGTCGTCTGGGGGTATCCAAAATCCATCATCTCGTCTAGCAGCTCATACAGAATCACAAAGTTATCACGGATCGACTCTTCCTCTAGCTGTTTAAAGTATTCCTCCAGTACAGAAGCCAGCTTGTGCAGGAAAAGTAATATTTCAGCCGCGTTTGTATTTCTTCGCGACAGCGCAAGCACTGTCTGTTAGGTCCGATATTCTCGTCTCTTTCGACGTACGATATAAGTTACTGTGCCGCACATGCATATAATTCACACCTTGTGAGCTCAGACACGGCTGAATCGCACCTGCCCCGCGCTCTTCTTCAATCTCCGTCAACAGGGGAAGAAACCGCTCCAGAGCAGCTGGATCCACGTCGTCTCTGTAAGATCGCTGGATCAAAGGCTTTCCTTTCAAGTCCAAGATCGCTACGACACTAGCCATGTTCACTCCGTGCGCGCCTTAACAAAGGAGCCCAACAAGCACAGGAAAACGCGCACGCTCTCGCCTCACTTGTCTCGCTAAGCAGCCGTCAACGACTGCTACCGCGCTATCGGCCCAGGCGCAAAGCCAATCAGTCTTCTACGTGGGTATCACGTGACTCAACGTTTTCGTGGGTCCAGCCAGCAGTGACTAATGAATTCGTGGAAGATAATTGTGTGTGCTTCGTGACACGGTGGGGTGGAATCAAATGGGGGATGGGCTTGAACTGGCGGTAAAAAGACCACCCACTTTCAAGGGAAGCCACCGACACTCCATACCGTAGGAATTCTCGTAGTTCGCACTTGGCGACACAGATTTTACCGACATGACGTACGCCTTGTTACGAACAAACTTTCGCATTCTACGGAGTGTATATGATGGTTTGTAGCAGATGACGTAGATCGTTCAACACCGACCAGTTAGGATCCACACACGTTCATTTTAGCTTAATATGGACCAGGACATCCAAACTCGCACGCGCGCTGATATTCGCGAAAATAGGGCTCAACTCCAAGTCTTAAATTTTTATTGCAAGAATCCCACAACTTTCTGGTCGCGTTCTTTTCGAGGACGGGAAATACATCGTACCTTGCACATCGCGTGAACGATTCTGCCACATACGCGCCGCAAGGTAGTGGGTTCTTTGATCCCAACGCTCCGCAAGTTGCTCGAAGTGGTGCTCTGTAAATGAACCTCTCTTATTAGTGTACATTATTTCTCGGAATTGGCACGAATACGTCAGACTCGTTCTCGAAACAACTTCTATCGCGTCTGTCGGTAACTTCAGAACTAACATAAACTTCCATCTACACGCTCTCTTCTCTGAACGGGCTTTTTATTTCAATTATAAGCGCTTGCTTATTCGTGCGACTTGGTTCGGCACGAAACTGAATGTCTGCCAAGGAAGAAGCTGACGTGGACAACGCTGTGGGATCATCGCCGTCGCAAGGCAATGAAGCCCCGTCTGCTACCGCAACGCATGCATCGACGCCAACGACCACAAAGCATACGGATTCCCTGAATTCGACTGCAGAGAATTCAAAAGACGTCACTAACACGACCGATGCTGGGAATGCAACAGACTTGACCGATGCCTCATATATGGCTGGCAGCACGAAACCTCCATCATTTTCGTTGGAAGCAAGGGATTCAGAGCACAATGCGGATCTAGGAAGTGCAAAAACAGCTGCTCCATCGATGCCCATGGGACCAGAACCAGCAGCACATACAGCGGCTGCGCCAAGGCTATCAAATGAAGACCCGCCACATAGTTCGACAACTCCATTGGAGGTGAACGACACACGGAAGCGCGCTGGATCTCCGCTTAAAGATGCACACATGCCGGACAAGCGGCACAGAATGGATGAAGTGCCATCTCCTGAGGCAGATCACGCGGGAGAAGCTCATACCAACGTTCATCAACCCGAGGCCGAGCAGGAGGCCACCAAGGAGACGGTACTAGATGCCCCTAATGCTGCCACCACAGCCACAGAGTCTGTAACTAGCGCAGCCAGGCCCAGGGCAATGCCAACAGGAGATGTTACGTCAGTGTCCGAAGAAGGCCCCAAAGCTGATACACCACATCCTGTTCGTCCCTTGCCCACCAGTATTACGGGTCTCAGTGGCAGTGGAAATGCAGCCCAAATGCATGAGGAAATTGTCCGAAATGAGCACGCACACAAGCTTGATTTGTATGTGTGGGAGTACCTGCATTACCGCAAGTTGCACAAGACCGCAGCGGCTTTCGTCGAAGAAACGGACTTGCCTGAGAACCCCGAGATCCCCATCCGTCTGCCTCGCGGCTTCTTGTATGAGTATTGGAGTGTGTTCTGGGAACTATTTAATGCACGTTCCAGCTACAACCACAAGCAAGCGAATTTATTTACCGAATTTCTCGAGTCACGGCGACATCAGCGCTGGAAAGAGGCAACAAAACCCAAATCGTATGATGCCGCCATGTTCTCAGATCCTGGATCTACCGCTGCGGCTACGGCCGCTACGGCCGCTGTCACGGCAGGTGTGCTTCCGGCGCGCGCCACTTCATCGACAGCTGCAGCTTCTGCGGCACCTGTTCCTTCTGCTGTCTCGGACGTTCCACCAGGCTCAGTTCCACCTCCCCCATTCGTCATGTCTGGTCAAGAGACTGCGAATGCACTTGCGCCGCCTGTGCAGATTCTTATGATGGGTCATGGCGCATCAAATACTCAATTACAGTTACCAGCAACCGTCTCACAGACAAAAGCACCTGCATCCACACAGGTGCCACCGTCGGCGTCTTCTACCCAGCAGTACCAGCCTTCGACGCCGCAACAGCTGCCGGGCTCTGATTGTCAGACGCCAACTGCGCAGTCCCAAGCTGCAATGCAACCCACCTCTGCGCCGCCCACGCCCAGTTCGAATGCGACAATGTCGACAGGATCTGCACCAGCTATACCTTCAGCTGCGCAGCCATCTGCCCAAAACCAGGCGCCAACGTTTCATGCACAGCATGTTGGTGCGATGCGTGGCCAACCCATGTCTGCCACCCAGCCAAATGCTGCCACAGGTCCCCCGACACCTGTGCTGTCGTCATTGCCCACCACGTTCAAAGTAGGACAGCAAATGTCCAGCACTGGTGCTCTAAATGCATTGACGATGGCACAATCGCAAGGGCAAGCGCAAAGTCTCAACCAGGCAGTGCTATCGCAGCAGCAGCAGCAACAACAACAACAACAACAACAGCCACAGAATCAGCAGAACCCATCCCAGCAGCAGCTCCAGCAGTCTCAACAGCCGTCTCAGCAACTCCAGGCTCAGTCTCAGCAGACACCTCACCATCCACAATCGCAGCAGCAACATCAAATGCAACAAGCGTTGGCACGAATGCAAATGGGACATGGCATCAATCTAGCAGCGTTAACGCCCCAGCAACACCAGCAGCTGCTTGTGACTGCTGCGCTTCGGCAGGGTATACCCATGGATGAAATCAAGAACATGACGCCCTCCTCACGACTCGCTCTTTTGCACTCCGTGACGCAAGGCATGCCCTTGCCAAATACACCGACAAATCGCTCCGCAGATCCGCAATTACATGCACGCTTGTTGCTCCAGCAGCAGCAGCAGCAGCAGCAGAATATGCTTTTCATGCAACAAATGCAGTCTCAAGCAGCTGGTCAAGTCAAAATGCCTCAAAATGGAAATGCCACGCTCCAGGCACTGCTCCAGCGGCAACCACAGCGTATGCCGCCAGGTACACCGTTGGCTGGCGCAAAAGCGCCAGTCAATGGGGCAGAAATGGGCACAGGGGGGAACATGGGCGTGATGGATGCTAGCATGGCAGGTGCAACTGCTGCAGCACATGCGGCCATGGCATCTAGACCGATGTTGCCATTTTCTCGTGGCGATACGCAGTCGCCTAGTATGCAGTCACACGGGTCTGCATCGTTTGCTGGGGGTGCGAGCGGCGGTGGTATGCAGACCCCTGAACAGTTCACACTGCAACAGCGCCAAATGTTAATGATTCAATATCAAACACTGCAAGCGGCTATCAAGAACGAGTGGATGAAGGCACAGAATGCTACAGTGCCTGGCATGGCACAGCTAAGCCTCGCAACGGCGCAGCAATTGCAGGCCAAGGCACAATCGATTCTTTCATTTCTGCATACGGACCCATCTCAACCAGCCTCATTTGCTGGAGATCCGTCAATGCAGGCTCAGATGTTCCAACACCTACAGCAGCAACAACAACAACATCAACATCATCAACATCAACAACAAAATGCGCTGCCACAACAGCAACAGCAGCAACAACCACAAGCACAGCTCCCTCAGCCGCCGCAACAACAGCAGCAGCAGCAACAACAACAACAACAAGTTCAGCAACCTCCAGCGCCATCGCAGACATCGCAACTCCATTCGCAACCAATGCTGGCATCAACGCAGCTCCCGGGTGGACAGGCAGCCATGAATACAGCACTACTGGGACAGACACAAATGGCGCAAAAAATGGGTCCTGTGCTGCCAGGTCAGAACTTACCTGCAGGTGCACGGATGCACGAGCTTGATTTTTCCTCTGTTCCCAGTGTGAATGGCAGTAACATGGCGCCGTACTTCCCTCCGTCCATGGGCATGAATGGAATGGCGCCCTCACTCAGCACTTCTCAACACCCAACACCGACACAGCCGCAAACTCAAGCGATAATGAACGGATTCATGTCGCCAGGCATGCCCAATGCGAATGGAACTGCACCGTCAACGCCTCTCACTTCACACGCTACTCCACAAGCAGCTGCTTCCAACACCAAGGGGCGCATGAACACGGCACGAGCGAGCGTGGGACCGTCACAGGGGCGTGCCGTCACAGATATGCCTATGAGCCCGTGGCAGACCCATCCGCCCACACCTCATGCACACGAGTCGCCATCGGCCCCGATGCCCAAGAAAGAGAGGACTCGCAAACACGCCCGCAGCTCATCGACAAAGACACCATCAGCAAGCCACGCGTCCACACATGGCGCCGGCGCCGCAACAGACAGGTCCGAAGACGTCCCGCCGAAAGATGAGCCACAGGATTGGGACTCAAGCACGAAAAGCGATGGTGCATTAGCGCCGGCACCACCGTCGAAGTCACTTGTGTCGGGCTCGACGTCTTCGACATCCGGCGCGCAGCCCATGCTAAGTATGCCTTCCATGATGGACGACATGGTCACAGGATCTCTGTCTTCGGCGTCAGGCACAGGAAACAATGCGGATGACTTTTCAGTCATGTTTGGCGTGTCGGATATATTTGACTTTGACGGTGGCGATACCACATCAAATTCGGGTGGTGGATTCTTGGGCAACTCAACCTTTTCTGGAGAAGGTGATGGGGGCGACAAGACGGAGATAAAGACGTCGGAATCAAATTCAGATCGAGCTTGAAAGACGCATTCATGTTTAGCGCGAGAGTGTGACTTGAGACACCGGTTTTGCTCTGCCTTGACTCTGTGTTTTATCCCTACCTACGACATGTGCGCAAAACGGTTGTCCCCTCATAATACAAGGCCAACTTTCCGCATGTCTGCCTACCACCTGTCTCTTATACACATCTCCGAGCCCACGAGACTAGGCATGATCTCG
>OJLB01000606.1_pt1 | contig 14432 bp, 10 predicted proteins | sample 1596861 | NCBI WGS metagenome assembly OJLB01 (sample SAMEA3904681, study PRJEB24821) | metagenome | biome: Builtin; feature: hospital; material: surface | place: USA | collected 2013-06-06
CGAGATCATGCCTAGTCTCGTGGGCTCGGAGATGTGTATAAGAGACAGATCCCACTGGCTACGTTGTCATGCGTTTGCTCACCGAGCAACAACGAAAGTCGTTACGTCGTGGGCTTCTTTTATCGACAGAAGGCGTTGCAAATGCTCGCCGTTTTGCGCTTCTAGGTTTATGGATCTATACATTTATCAAGGAACTTTCACTACAGTGGCACAAGAACAAGGCCCGAACACATGCTGCTGGTTTTAAGCAGAGAAAAGAGAAACGAGCGGAAATGACCACAGTAGAAAAACATACGAATCCCACGGTTGAATGCAGTATCCTGGAGGATAACGAAAATACCGAGTGTGTTGAGAAGCCAGCCGGACGTGAGCCATTGTGTATAACGGATTTCGTCGCCTCCATTGGCGATTTTGTTGCACATGTAGGCGAGTCCTTCGACGTCGCTGCATTTTTGCATGGCTCAGGTCTTTTCTGGAATGCTTTTGGCATGAAGAATATCGCGGAACTGCCGCCGTGGCTTCAGCGTCGCCGACGTGGACTGGAACGTGTGGGTGTATTCGTGTCCTTGGCTGCCTTGGTAATACAGATATATGTGGCACATCGCCGACGCAAGGGCATCATGCGGGAAATGATGCACAGCGTGAAAGCGATGCGGCGGGAAATTAAGCGCATGGATGAAGATCGCGATGCAGCACGGGAACTCGTGCTACGCGCGCGGCTCAGCGTCGAGCAAACATATAACACACTATTAGCCGAGCGCCGTCGCTTACGGTGGCTCAGCATTGAGCAATGGTGCTTGTATGGTGACATGGCATTCACACTCACGGAGGCCTGGGCACCAACCAACGACAATGAGCTGCTCGAAGCGAGCACTGGCCTCTTTGCCGCGATCCTACGCATGCTACGACTCTGGAACGAAATTCGATTCGGCTCACTGGACATCTAAAGATACAGCAGCTGTGGAATAGTAAGGGACATCTTGGATGCTGAGGGGGAAAAAATAAGAACATGGAAGGAAGGACAAGAGGCAGAGAGGAGGAGGGGTATCAGCCTCAGTGCCTAGTTGTCCTCAAGCCATCGATACTCAAAGCGAAAGTCATTCTTCCGCCGCTGACACCACGAGCCTTCCCAATCAAAGTACACATAGGCCCCTTGTTCATATTCATCCGTTATGGCCTGTGGCTCTGAATGCCGTTGGAACCACGTCAGATATTGTTTATGGAACCGCCACGATTGCTTTTTGAGCTCGCGTGCTGCCAGATATTGATGGTATGTCCCCTGCTGGTAGTAGAAAATGTAAAATAAAGTATCGACATCAAACTTGCCATACAGCGCAGGGTTATCAAAGATGGCTGCTGGTGCCTGTGGGTAATAATGTGGCGTCGGATACGGATCCTTAGGCGTATAATATTTCGGTCGCTCGGAATCCATCGGCTCCGGCACACCGCCCGTAAAGCTCGTATCAAGTGTGTGTTGAGCGTGTGCTAAATTCGACTCCCGCAACATCGACTTCTGCTTAGCCCATTCAAACGACGTCACAAGATCTGACAGTGTGTCAGGTAAGCGTACATCGCCTGTCCCTCCATGACCGCTACCACCAACACCGGCAGCAGTACCAAAGGCTGTTGTTCCTGGTGCTCTTGGTCTTGAGCCCTCCGTTGGGCGTGCCCCGTCGTGCACGCTACCTACGGTGCCAGTCACGGTTTCTTTACCATCGATGCTCGTCGTACTACTCATGTCGCCCTCGGTGCCGGAGCCAGAAGCAGCTGCTGGCATAGAGGACGCTGTTGTTGACGGTGTTGATACTGCTGCTGCCGCTGCTGTCGCGTAACGAACAGGAGGAAGTACAGCTGCTGGAGTTACGGCTTTCGGCGTGGGTGTAGCGACAGTAGCCGGAGAGGCTGACCCTGCCGGTGGCACAGGGGATGCTGAGCCATGGCTTGGTTCAGACACGCTTGTAGATATTGAGCTTCGTTCCCTTGCAAAGCCATCATTCGACGACGACATAGTTGTGCTTGTGGATGATGCAGCGGCGCTAGCGGCCGTGGATACGCTTGTCTTTTTCGACGCGGACACAACTTTCTTATCTTCTTTAAACTTGGGTGCGGGAATACTTTCTTCTCTTTTGCTTTCTTTGGCCGCAGACATTGACTTTGACGAAGACTCCTCAGGGGGTTGTGATGACGACACAGTTGGCGTAGCGGCTGACCCAGATGTGGGACTTGCGACCAAAGGCTCAGGTGCAGCTGCTGTAGAAGAAAGTGGCGGGGAAACCGATATGTCAGCTGTTGTATCGTCTGCATCCTTAAGCCCGTACGCTTCCTCCTCGTCGTCGAGATTAAACTCATCGTAAATCCCCTCGTCCTCCTCAAAGTCGTATTCGTTATTACACTCGACGAAGTACTGGATATCTTCCTTGATGCTGTTAATTTGATCAACTTCAAGTGTGCTGTTTTCCAGCATACGAAGCAGGATCTCTAGCCGGGAAATATGCCAGTTGCGCCGCTCATTCCGGTGTTCCATCGAGCTGACATGCTCGTCTTTCGCGGGCGCTTTTTTGCTCTTCTTTGTCGTCGCTAATGACTGCTCAATCTCGGCTTCCGCTGCCTCAATTTGTCGGGATAGCTCATCCACCATAGACGTTAGCCATTGCGACACTTCGACTTTGGCCTTCTCTTCAGGCCCTAGCCTCGCTGCTGCAATGAGGCCTTCTTTCGAAAATGCTTTTGTCTTCATTTCTTTCTCTGCTGCTTTGAACCGCTCCATTTGCTGAATTTGTGGTCAGTCTATATCCAAAAAAAAAAAAAAAAGAACGGCCCACCGTGATATAGTAATGCCATTGTTGCACGTACCGTTTCAATGAGCCGCCGATTGTCTAGTAGAGCTTTCTTGTCTTTGATTTCATTGCTCTGAAGCCAGGTCTTAATTTGATCGCGGTGCCGCTGTAGCTTTTTGATTTGCGTCTTGAGATCAGACTCGAGCTTTTCTTTCTGCCCCTGATTCGATGATGTCTGAAGTTTGTCATACAACCCCTCGAACAATTCGACACCCTCGGACACCTTCTTAAACGTCCGATCTATCTCGGCTACATCACATTAGCCTGCGCATGCCTTTCCAAACAACGTACTTTGCAGCTTGCGTGCCGCCATTGTTGCTTCTCGTCGTCGTGCCTGCCGTTTCGACGAATTGGTTCAACTTATCTCGCACGACTTTCGCTTGCCTGTCGTTGGTGGATTACGTCGCGCTTCCCCATTTGGTGGGGTGTGTGGCATAATTGCAAAAATATCCCGTTTCGCTCGTCTGCCGGCGTCTCGTGTTACGTGTGATTTTCTTCCCTCTCACACCGTTCGATCTGTCAAAAGACGGCAGCAACGGCGGCAATCCCCACCACGAGAGTCCAAGCCCAGGGGTGAAAATCCTGCTTGTTCCTTCCATCCGTATGCTTTTTTGTATTCCTGGAAGAGCCGTTCCTCGTCTTGCGCGTACGCGTGCGTCCGGGAACTGGCACACACGCGCATTGACATCGACACCATGCCGTGCTGAGCAAGCGCCTAGTACACCCACAGGCTCTGCATACCCATTTGCTACGCATGTGGTGGCGCGCTCGCATGTTGTTCCGCGTTCCAACTCGGTGCGGGCACCGCCACCTGATGTGAAGCACCTTTCGCGCGGCGTTATGCCGCGTGTCGATTCACAGCTGACGACCGAGATGGACCCCGATGAGCGGATCGCTCGACTCTTTTCACGGCAATCCCCAGACTGCATTCCGCCTGGCTCCATCGTCATGGTCGAGTCGTATCTGAACAATGCTAAGACGTCCAGCACGACATTCTCGGGTGTGCTTATTGCTGTGCGCCGATCTGGCATTGCAACAACGTTTGTTTTGCGTGCTATTGCTCATAAATTGGGTGTTGAGATGCGTTTTCATGCATACAGTCCCATGATCAAGGATATCAAGGTGCTCCAGCGGGCAGATGCGAAGAAGCGGCAGCCAGGACTGACACGCACGCGTCGTGCGAAGCTCTACTATATGCGACGCAAAGATGACCGTCGTGTTGCATCTGTTGCAAACGTGGTGAAACAGTACCGGGCAGCTGCTTTGCAGCAGAAAGGCAGCAGTAGCACGGCGGCTACAACAGACACGCCTGCCAAGAAATCGTCCTCATCCAAAAAGGCACGGAAATAGGCCGACCTTTGTTTTCCGTACATAGTTCGCATCTCGGCGATCTAGTTTCATACCCAGCGAAGCCCTATGACCAGCCTCTTATGTCACTATCGTAACTCTTACTCCAACAGTCTTGCCACGGTTTGACGGCAAATACAAAAAATATGGGCCAAATTTTGCCAGACGGTTTGGCTCGTGGCAGATCTGGACTCTCTTTACCTTCACCACGCAGGACATGTATACTTCGCACCCATGAAAGCGATGTGCTCCCGGCAATCTTTACATCCAGTCTATCTTCTCAAGTCACAAAAGCTTATATGCACAGCAGCAACCGATATTCATCGTGACTATGCTGGGGTATCCGTGCCGGACTGTGGCGAGACACGTATGCTTTACAAGAGACAAGGTGGACGGGAGAAAACACAGTTCTCGAGAGGTATCTACCCCGTGATGACCGAAAAAGGCAAGGAAATGCATCTCTAAAGGGCACTCGTACGCATGGACCAGTAGGCTACGCTGAGCGATTTCACACAGCATGGGCTAGACATCACCAGGATGCCTTTTCCACACCCGGGACTTCGCCATGCACGGCTCTACGACGAAATTGATATCGACATAGGCCAAACTCAGTAAAGACACCGCGACCGCGCCCCGTGTCAACGCACCGGTCCTTCACAAAGGCAGGGCGCGACTTAGCCGGAAACGAGTTCAGCTCCAGCTGGGCCATGTGCCTCACACGCGAAGGAAGGGTAGTATTCCTAGCGATGTACTTATAAGCTCGACGCAGAAGTTCATTCGAATGGACTGTGTGACGTGCGGCAATATCGCGACTTGATTGCAAGAAGCAGTCAAAAGAAAAAAGAGGTCCATGTCAGTATATTCTCTAACAAAAGTACATCACCCGTACATACAGCACACGTGCATTTGGTCTCATGCTCATTTTGGCGACGAAAGACAGTCAAGTAAGCCAGTAGGCAAGCAGGCAGCTAGACAGACTTGGTGCCCTACTCGACTCCCAATGCAAGATTGATTGATCGCCGTGAGCCGAGCTACTGTGCAAGTGCGCTGTGACACTGACGAGAACATCGCTCGGCCGGTGCGCTTAGTCAGACCAAACGGCTCCTCAAAGCAAATTGGTCAATTGTGATTCGCCCTGTCTATTTTATAGCACGGCTTATCTATTCCTTGCAGGCCAAAGTGGGCAGAGCCGTTTGGCGGCGTGTTGCTGAGCCGTCTACTTCTGCCACACAGTTACTTGTTACCTCACGTTTTCTTCCAGACCAATCGACGACATGGACGTGAGGTGTCTATCAACGACTCGACTTCGGGCCATCTGCCCTCACTTGCGGGGCATGTCGTCTGCGAAACTAAGCGGCTTCATGCGTTCGTTTTCGGTTATGAGCCAGAACGGCGGTGGCGGTGGTGCTCTGCTCTCCCGCGCTAAGCAGTGCCCGTACATGAGCCAGTGCATCGCCGAGTCAGATCGATCAGACATGGCAGCGCCGTCTGACGTGAAAGTAGGTGGTGCTTCGGGCTCTGAAAAGATGTCACCACATTCTCTGCCCAAGCCGCTCTTGGAGCGCACCGGTGGCGTCTGCCCTGTGTCGCAGAAGCGCACGTATGCTACACAAAGCAGCATGGCCAAGGCATCGATAGCCCCGATGAATGCAATGAATGCCCCATCGCACGTCGCTCACACCAAGTATTCGTCGGCGCCCATGCAGAAACGCACGCCAGGCTCGGGCATGGGACCGCTGCCTGAGCCAGCACCGTCGAAGGGGCCAGGCTTCGATTTCGAACGCTTCTACTACGAGGAGTTGAAGCAGAAGCACGATGGAAACACGTATCGATACTTCAACAATGTGAATCGACTCGCGCAAAAGGCGCCGATGGGACATCTGACGGAGAGCGAAGCACACGAAATCACTGTGTGGTGTTCTAACGATTACCAAAACATGTCTCGACACCCGCGCGTCCTTGCTGCAATGGCCGAGACCCTAAGCAAGTATGGTGCCGGCGCAGGGGGAACACGCAACATTGCGGGCCACAACATGCATGTGGAACGAGCTGAGGAGGTATTGGCTCGTCTGCACCGCAAGGATGCCGCGCTCGTATTTGGCTCGTGTTACGCCGCGAACGATGCGACACTCACGGTCCTAGGCTCAAAGTTGCCTGACTGTGTGATTCTGAGCGACGCAAGTAACCATGCGTCGATGATCCAAGGCATCAAACACAGTGGTGCGAGGAAAATGATTTACAAGCACAACGACATGGCCGACCTTGAAGCGAAGCTGAAGAGCTTGCCGGTGTCGACGCCAAAAATCATTGCTTTTGAATCGGTGTACAGCATGTGTGGTACGGTCGGCCCAATCGAAGAGACTATTGCCCTTGCGAAGAAGTATGGTGCGATAACGTTTTTGGATGAAGTGCATGCTGTCGGCATGTATGGTCCACATGGCGCAGGTGTTGCTGAGCACTTGGACTGGATGCTGAATGCCACGATGCCGCCAGGTCGGCTTCGTGGTACCGTCATGGACAACATTGACATCATCACTGGCACCTTGGGCAAGGCGTATGGCAATGTAGGTGGCTATATTGCTGGCTCCCATCGCATGGTGGACCTGATTCGTTCTTATGCACCGCAGTTTATCTTTAGCACGACACTGCCTCCGTCTGTGCTCGTCGGTGCCGCGACGGCTGTCGAGGTGCTGATGGAGTCGAACCACACTCGGCAGTTGCAGCAAATTCGCACTCGCGAGCTGAAGAATGCTTTACTAGATGCAGGCATTCCCTTGCAAAGCAACCCATCGCACATTGTGCCTGTGCTCGTTGGCTCAGCCGAAAAGGCTAAGCAAGCATCAGACCTTCTGCTGAACCAGCACGGCTGCTATGTACAGCCTATTAACTATCCCACGGTCGCCACGGGTCTTGAGCGCTTGCGTATCACTCCGACGCCTCAGCACACATCGCATCACGTGCGTCAGCTCGTGCAGGCTCTGCAGCAGGTGTGGGACCAGTTGGGTCTCCGTTCTGTGCAGGACCTGCTTGCTGCACCCCGCGACGGCTCTGATCCGCTTGCTGACCTCTTCCGTCGCTCGCAGTTTGAGGATGATACGTCGCCGCTATGGAGCGATGCGATGCTGGCTCTCCCAAGTGAAATGATCATTGGCAGTTCCTCGGCGGCTTTCCGCTGCGGCTGCAACTCGGCGCAGGTGCCAACGGCTACGCCCTCGTTGCTCTCGTAAACTCGATAATGGCAATCTGCTACGTCGACATCAATTGTAGTTCATTTACTACAAATACAGGAGCTCGATTGCACGGACTACTTGTTCCAGACCCATGTAGCTTGCTCTAACCAAATGCCGATGATTATCTTTGTCCCGTTAAGTGTGCCTGGATTGCTTGGATAGCTTACTGATGTTATTATCATAGGCGTACTGCGATGGTCAGCCACGTCGAGAAATGGTGGCCATTCGAGCGATATGCAGCATGGCCACACTCTTATCGTCGTCGAGCGTCATAAAAATCGGACTTTTTGAAATTAAAATGTGGATCGGGTGGCCACGCGCTTTTATCAGGCGCGTCAACTCCCGAGCCAATCATATCGATTTAGATTGCATCGATGGTATGATCCCAATGCAGGTTCTGTATTCACATAGTCCACACTGAACCCTCCGAATCAAGCTCGTGGGCAAAGGTCTTGTTTTTCCATTTGCTTTCAAATCCTAGCGTATTGCCGCCACCTGATTCCCAAAAAAAGGGGTCGGCGTGTTCTGGAGGGTTTATTGGCATTTTCCAAAATACACATTCATCACTTTCTGCCTTCGTATCTCCCATCGTCCATATCATCCTTCGCCACTGCAGACGTTCGGCCATGCGAAGCACGCCTCACAGCGGCATTCGCCCCGCGCATACATGCTCTACAACAAGCATTTTGTATCTGGCCGTGGCTCTAATGTGCGTTGCTATTGCCGGTGCGTCTGCAGCGCCCACATCTGTCCAGGCGCGTCATGGTGGACATGCTGAGGCCGCGGTGGCAACAACGACCACAACCACCTCCTCCTCACCACCACCACCATTGGGCGCATCCTTCCAATCGTTGTCGCCAAGTAGCGGAAATATTACCAGTGGCATTGCGTTGGCTGCTCCCACTGCTGTAACACGCGCGTATTCGAACATGCAAAGCTCATCAGCCATGGCAACTGCTTCCGTCTCGAATGGGCCAGATATGCACATGTCGCTAAGCCTTAAGGCTGGAACGACTGTAGCTGCGGATGCTCCGTTGATGGATGCAATGCACGTAGCGCATGAGAAACATGGTGCACACGATCACTCCTCGGAGTTTTCCTACGATTCACTGACGCCAGAACAATGGCCAACCTTTTGCACGGTACCTACAGCTGCTGACAAAAAGGCGAATGCAGACATGCAAGACTGCATTGTGTCGGATGAGTTGGATATACCCATAGGCGCGGACAAGGCTGGATGGGCACTTCGTCCGAGCCCTTTACTCAACTTGTCGAACGTACATGCTCACGCACATGGCACGGACGAAGTTATGATTACACTTAACGAGACTCGTTTGTACCTTCGAAAGGGAGCTGTGCCACTGAGTTATATTGAATGGGACTTTGGCAGCGGTCTTGGTCGTTTGTCGGAGCTGCGACGCTTCGTAAGCGATGATGCGATGCAAATCCAGGCAACATGGCCCAACCGATCAGTCGTCGGTGCCTCGGGGGGCTACTGGCGCACACTGGGCGATATTGACTATCCTGTGTCATGGGATTCTCTCCGGGAGGACATCAAGTGGCGCACAAACGAAGGCAAGCAGGAGCCTGCACGACACACAGGGCTTCTTGTGTTCTCTTCCGTGCTTTTCATCATGGCTTGCTTTATTCTTTTGCCGGTTTTGCTGTGCCTTCAAGCAGCACGGTCGACGCTCGTTCCGCTATTCTCTCTGCTTTTCCTCGTCGTCTTGACCCTGTCGCTATTCTTTGGCCGCTTGTACTTTGCGCTCACGCCGGAGCTGTACCCACCCAGTGTATTGCCCAATCTCGTTTTGAGTTTTTATGCCCTTTCGCTCGCGTGCTTCGGGGTCACGGCTGCAAAACTGCTTCTCCTGCTTGTGCCCCTTTTCCGTGGGCGTCTTCGCTCGTGGAATGATCTACACCACATTATGCGCATGCTTACACAAGGTCCGTCTCCTGGGCTGCACGAGCGAGACGAGGGTTATCGGTCCAATCTGTCCCACTCGACGGCGAGCACAGACGCCACGCTCATGGAGCAAGTGCCAGACTCGCCAGCTGTTCATGCGATGGACCGTGGAGAGTCGTTTGTCATGTTTGACCAGGAGCGTGAGCCGGACGCGCCTTTGCTCGAATCACCCGCGTCTGTTGACTCTGGTCTGTACGTGCCGATGCCGATGCACCGGCCCTGGGAACGCTTTGTCATGCGCCACCCTCGTGTGCATTTTACTCTTCAAGTCGCATACACCACCGTGTCGCGTGGTCTTGTGCCCCTGGCGTCGACCATTGTTTATGTTTCGATAGCGATCTACACGGGCTCGTGCCGCCGCGGCTACAAGAATGTGTGTCTTGCGCACGGCATCAAGGGTGCAATATTCTTCTGGTATGGAATACTCACGTTCGCCCGCTACCTGGGCGCATTTGGCGACTATGGATGGGCATGGAATAAGCGGCCTACGCCAGAGAATTCGATGCACAGTCGAGCGTCGTTCTGGCGTCGGAACATGCCATCAGCTGAGTTTGTCGAGAGTCTTGTGATTTTCCTTTACGGCATCTCGAACACATGGCTTGAGCGACTGGGAGCGCGTCCAGGCGATCCATACACTGTGAAGCAGATCCAGCACATCTCAATTGCCGTCATGTTCTGGTTCATTGGTCTGGTCGGCATGGCGCTCGAGTCCAAGTCGGTCCGGAACATGCTGGGCTACGCTGTTGTTCGTCGGCACCCGGCCGCCACACCTGGGCGTGCTAATGAAGACGAGACCCTTGCGCAGGCACAGCCACCATCCTACAGCCAGAGCTTCAACCCATTCCCATCGCTTGTCATTGGCGTCACGGGTGTGGCAATGGCTGCGCATCATCAGGACTACCTGTATGAAGTCCAAGTCCACATTTTATGGGGCGAAATGCTTGCTGCCTTTGCAGTCTTGCGCTGGCTCACTTACTTTTTCTTGTGGATTCGTCCACCGACTAGCACGCTACCGAGTCGCCCACCGACAGAGGCGGTAGCCTCCTTCGCACTATGTTGTGGTGGGCTGTTGTTTATGCTCTCGAATGAAGAGGTGTCATTCGCAGCGATGCGCTCTGACTATGCGGATGCCATGGCCATGCTGAACCTTGCCATTTCTATTGTAGCCTTAGTCTTTTGCTGGACGTTCTGTGTGATGATGATCAAGGCCTGGGCTTTCCGACGCGACGTACAAGCTTGGGAGCCACCTGCACGACCCGCTGCACAAGCGGCCTCGTCAACTGAGCCGTGGATAAAAGAGCAACCATATGCTGCTTCCGACGTTTCTCACAAACCAAGCTAACGTAAAAAAGCACCTGGTAGGCTATGGTTCTGCACGGTTCGTGTCAGCAGCGATTGGTAATGTCTTTCTTTCTGCAATCATGCTACATACTCACACTCTCTGGAATTGCCATGTGACACCACTTGTTTAGTAATGCGTTCGTTCTCTTTGTTTTGTTTTTGACGCTTGGTTTTCTCTCGTACTATACATTCATAGCGTTGTTAAGCCTCAACACGCATGCCCTATCTAGTCGAGGGGATGGAGACATGTATTTTTAGTCAGGTCGTTTTGGGCAAAAATTATCTGCATATCTGGTGCGATATCGGATTGGACCAAATCATATCTTTCTGCGTGAGAAGGCCTTTCCTCTTGAAATTTTTGGACACGTTCGCTGCAACGTTCTTGACTTTCTAACGCCGTGGATAGTGTGAGCTGCTTCTTCGCGTACTTTCCTTTCGAGTACACCCTGGAGGTATCTGCTGCTACTGCCGCGTAGCTCGCGATACAATGAGCCACGGAATGCGACACTCGCAGGGCACCGTGGGTGCTTCCAGCTCACGGGGTCTTGAGAGCTGCAAGGGCGCAAAAGACTCACAGGACATCCTGAACGATGGGAACTCACAGGAGTCTCCATCGGCTTCGACACCTTTGCTTTCACGCAGCCAAAGAGGGCGGCATCACCGGACTTCTAGTGGTCTTCGTTTAGACACGTCACTGATTGTACGGACGAATAATGGGTCGTCAACGTCTATGCGGGTGAAATTACCTCTATTGGGCGGCTTCTACTTCTCGGACATTGTTGTGATTGTGTGGTCTTTGGCTTGCAACATGTTCAAGTCATGTACTCTTGCTGAGCTTCTGGATTTGTTCTACTTTGTGGCTATGTATCATATAACATCACTAGCATCAGACATGCGTCTACGCGTGCGAGAGTATGGGGTGAGTGTGTTTCAAGCGTATATGCTATCTGTCATGCGCATGGTCATGCACACTGCTCCCTACATTCCTTCGCGTGTGCTTTTGTCGCAAGAGACAATTGCACCTTTCTTACGCTGGCGCACAGGCAGTGCGGCCTCCCGAATGATTCGTGCGTATGGCGATGTCAAGAGTCAAGGCTTTCAGGCTTATTGGATCCATGGGGATAGTCGATCGCCACTACCTACACCGATGCGTGAGCGGATTGTTGTACTATTTGTACATGGTGGTGGCTTTGCACTTGGCTCCGTTGCGCTTTATGCAGAACCGCTTTTACGGATCATGTCGCACACTGCGACTTTTAACAAACAAGCCACTGTGCAATGTGTTGCGCTCGAGTATGGTCTTGTGCCGAATACTCGCTTTCCATCCCCGCTTATCGAGGCGCTGCGGTGCTATGCGCATCTGATTGAGCACGAGCGCATTCCATCATCCCACATTGTCTTGGCCGGCGATAGCGCTGGCGGGAACCTTGTAATGAGCATGTTGCTATGCCTCGATGGTCAGGGCATGTCGCGAGTTGGCGGTCGGAATTGGTCAGCATTGCCACTACCGGCGAGAGCTGTACTCATAAGTCCATGGGTGGACCTGCGGCCTTCGTGTACGCAGACGATGAAGTCGACGTCTGTGCTTGATATTTTGTCGCCTGCATGCCTCACACAATTTGCCCAGATGTACACACGGATCCTACCGCGTCCAAGGCGCGTGGCTGGCCCAGGTAGCAAATGTTTGCAGCGGCTGTCGCGTTCGCCTAGTTTCATGGCAGCGTGGATCCGCACATGGCTTGCACAGCCACCGATACTTGGCACTCGCGCTGTCAATGCAGTAGACGCGCGGAATGATCCTGTGTCTGATGCCCATCAGCTGTATGACACAACAAGCACCAATCACGCAATCTCTCACATGGCCGTGTCGCCAACCATGGGTCAATGGCAGCAAATTTCGCTGCGGTGTGGATTGTTTGTCTTATGGGGAGCGAATGAAATCATGGCAGAAGATATCGCCGCTTGGACACGTCGGCTTCCGCGTGTTGACAGCTATGTTGAGAAGGGCGGCTCAGGTGTGCATGTATGGCCATTCATCAACGCACTGCTTGCCCCTACGATTGTGGAGCGTGAAAAGGGGCTGAGTCAGATTGCCCGCGCGATACTGAATATGCCATTGACGCCGTCAGCGACGGAGCCGGTTTCGCCTCCTTCCTCTATGCCATCGGATTCTGACGAGTCTGATAATGACCAAGCACAACGAGCATGGGAGGCTGAATTGAAGCGGATGTTTGAACAGCCTATGCGTTGATCTTGCATGTGAGAGGACAAAGTGCCCGCTTGTCTGGGACGAGCGGGTGCATGAAAGAAAGAGAGAGAGAGCGAGGGAGAAAGCAAGCGAAGTTTTTTTTTGGTGTTCAGAAACTATACGAACTTCTGCAATATATACATACAAACGATCATCATACGCACGAGCATCCATGGTCCCATTTCACATGTACCACTGACGTCAACACTTGTCTGTTGGTAACTATCTATTATGTACGTTCATAGACCAATTGATTACTCCATGGGATTTGTACGTGCTGCTTGTTCGTCTTCGTCATTTGTCGTCTTGCATAGTCCACAGCCCAGTAAAAGGTCAGACCAGTACCACCTGTCAATGGCATTGGTGTCCTCATTGCGAAAAGAATGAGTAGTCATTAATGCCGCCGAGGGATAGGTCTGGGATTGTAATGGTAATTCATGCAAGTCAGTACATGATGAGCGCGACAGAGAACCAGAATATGGAGGAGTCTGGAAAGGATCGTCTTTTGTTGGGTGCATCCCAGACATCTGTGAGGGGACCATGGTGACGTCGATATCGCCCTCGGGGATCGACTCAATGGGTGATCTCGTGTGATGTCGCGCGACAGAAGAAGATGTTTGCCGCGACATGGAGGCCTGGCGCTGCATTTGTCGATTCGACGCTTTGCCCACAGTGACAGAGGGGAAATTTTGGGATCGAAGACGAGCAAGGGCGGTCTCTGTGCCAGGCGCATACTGGTATGGATCCGGGGGGCTCGTAGGGGTGTCGGACTCAAAGGGCCGCTGTGACTCGCCCAAATCCTCCATGGATATGGCCGATACGTCGCCTGTGGACGCGTATGGATCCGTATGCAGGGGTGTGTGATCGTTCAGTTCCTGTCGACTTTCAGTTGCATCGGGTATGTTGACTGACATGAACTGGGACTCTTCCGACTCGTCTGTGATGGGACCGTAGCCCTGCGGCATATGAGGCGTATCGCGGCGGGGCGATTGGCCGTAGTTGGACTGTGTCATCTCGTACGCACCGGCCTTGGCGCCGGGTTGATGGGTATGACGAGCACTGCGCAGGGATGGGACACGGGCAATAGAGGAGCTGAGTCGCCGCATGAGCGACGAGCTTCCATTGGAGGTTGAGGCGTTGGCATTTTGTGCATCTAGGCGGGAGCGTCGGTTGAGCCTTTCCCTCTGTGACATGCGGCGCAGGTATTCTTCGACATTGCGCGTTTCAAGTCTTTGCTCTTCTGTCTGTGGATACTCGCCTTGACCGGCCAAAGCGTACGTGTCTTCGGGCGCGTTGTCTGTCACAATACACGTAGGCGGCACGATGGACGGCAACGTGCCTGTCGCATCTGTCCCCGCCGCGGACATGCCCTGGTTGGATATTCACAGGGAATCGGCACGTTCAAAAGGTTCTGTACACACCTGTCTCTTATACACATCTCCGAGCCCACGAGACTAGGCATG
>OJLB01000613.1_pt1 | contig 14291 bp, 8 predicted proteins | sample 1596861 | NCBI WGS metagenome assembly OJLB01 (sample SAMEA3904681, study PRJEB24821) | metagenome | biome: Builtin; feature: hospital; material: surface | place: USA | collected 2013-06-06
CGGTAGTTGTCGAAGAACGGGGTGTGACGGCCGCCCTCGTCCTTGGACAGGACGTAGACGGAGCCCTCGAACTCGGTGTGAGGGGTGTATGCGCCGGGCTTAGCCACGATCTGGCCACGCTCAACGTCCTCACGCTTGGTACCACGGAGAAGCAGACCGCAGTTGTCACCAGCCTCTGCGTAGTCGAGCTGCTTACGGAACATCTCGATACCGGTGACGGTGGTGTTCTGGCTCTTCTCCTTGATGCCCAGAATCTCAACGTCATCGTTGATGTTCAACTTGCCACGCTCCACGCGACCGGTGACGACGGTGCCGCGACCGGTAATGGTGAAGATGTCCTCAATAGGCATGAGGAAGGGCTTGTCGGTTTCACGAACCGGATCCGGGATGGACTCGTCGCAGGCGTCCATGAGGTCGAGGATGGACTGCTCCCACTTCTCGTCGCCCTCAAGAGCCTTCAGAGCGGAGATGTGAACGATAGGTGCATCCTCGTCGAAGTCCTGCTCAGCGAGGAGTTCACGAACTTCCATTTCGACGAGCTCGATGAGGTCCTCATCATCAACCATGTCGCACTTGTTCAGAGCAACAAGGATGTAAGGAACGCCAACCTGGCGAGCAAGAAGAACGTGCTCGCGGGTCTGAGGCATCGGGCCGTCGGTAGCAGCGACGACGAGGATTGCGCCGTCCATCTGGGCAGCACCGGTGATCATGTTCTTGATGTAGTCGGCGTGGCCCGGAGCATCCACGTGAGCGTAGTGACGCTTCGGGGTGGAGTACTCGACGTGAGCGATGTTAATGGTAATACCGCGCTCTTTCTCCTCCGGCGCCTTGTCGATGGCGTCGAAAGCGAAAGCCTGGTTCTCTTCGGGGTACTTCTCCGACAGAACCTTAGTGATAGCAGCGGTAGTGGTGGTCTTACCGTGGTCAACATGACCGATGGTACCGATGTTTACGTGCGGCTTGCTCCGATCGAACTTAGCCTTCGCCACTGTTTGTCCTCCTGGACTTCTCGGTGGCTACGACGTTCGCAGCCACGGGTGGTGTTACCTTTCGCAGAAACACTTTCACCTTGTTAACCCTGGTCATCGTCGATCATAAATTGGTGTCGACACTGGTCAGGGTCAATAGAAGGTGACTCTACGAGAGGTGATTTAAATATTGCCAGTTACAGCATAATAAAGGGGTAAGGCAACGTATTTCAAGCTGCCTCCAACCTTGATTCTATGGTAACGGCCACCACACACTATGCACATCACACACTCCTGTGATGTGCTGCGTATTAACAGCAACTTTTCACAGCATTTTGTGGATAGTGCCTGGCTGGCCCTTACCATGCGTTGCCCTTCGTCGACCCTGTAACCCGATCGACGAGGGGCTGTAATGGTGAGGGTGCGCGGATTACTTGTTACCCGTGCGCTCCGCGATGATCTCCTGCGCGACGTTCGTCGGGACTTCCGCGTAGGAATCGAAGATCATGGTGTAGTTTGCACGACCCTGGGTCTTCGAGCGGAGGTCACCAACGTAGCCGAACATGGACGACAGCGGAACCGTGGCCTTGACGACCTTGGCACCGGAACGGTCCTCCATGGAGTGAACCTGGCCACGACGTGCGTTGACGTCGCCGATGACCTCGCCCATGTACTCCTCAGGAGTGATGACATCCACAGCCATCATCGGCTCCAGCAGAACCGGCTTTGCCTTCTGAACGGCTTCCTTGAGCGCCTGAGCACCGGCGATCTTGAAGGCCATTTCAGAGGAGTCAACCTCGTGGTACTGACCGTCGACCAGCGTGGCCTTGATGTTGACCAGCGGGAATCCGGCCAGCGTACCGTACTGCATGGCGTCCTGAATACCGGCGTCGACAGAAGGAATGTATTCCTTCGGCACGCGACCACCGGTAACGGCGTTCTCGAACTTGTAGGTTGCGGACTCGCCCTCTTCCAGCTCGTCCGGGTTGGGCGCGTAGGGCTCCAGCGAGATGATGACCTTCGCGAACTGACCCGAACCACCGGTCTGCTTCTTGTGGGTGTATTCGTACTTCTCGACGGGCTTGCGGATGGTCTCGCGGTACGCAACCTGCGGGGCACCCACGTTCGCCTCGACCTTGAATTCGCGCTTCATGCGGTCCACTAGGACGTCGAGGTGGAGCTCGCCCATACCGCCGATGACGGTCTGGCCGGTCTCTTCGTCGAGCTTGACGGTGAATGTCGGGTCCTCTTCAGCGAGGCGCTGAATAGCGATACCGAGTTTCTCCTGGTCAGCCTTCGACTTCGGCTCGATGGCCACCTCGATAACAGGATCCGGGAAGTCCATGGACTCCAGGATGATCTGGTCATTGGCGTCACACAGGGTGTCACCAGTGGTCGTGTCCTTCAGGCCGATGAACGCGTAAATGTTTCCGGCCTTAGCGACGTCCATCGGGTTCTCTTTGTTGGCGTGCATCTGGAAGAGCTTGCCGATGCGCTCCTTATGGCCCTTGGTCGAGTTCATGACCTGCTGGCCAGGCTCGACGGAACCGGAGTACACGCGAACGAACGTCAGCTTACCGAAGAACGGGTGGGCGGCGATCTTGAACGCCAGAGCGGAGAACGGTGCGTCCACCGAGGGGTGGCGGGTCAGCTCGACGGACTCGTCGCCGACCTTGTGGCCGTGAACCTCTCCGACGTCGAGAGGCGTCGGCAGGTACCAGTTAATGGCGTCGAGGAGCGGCTGAACACCCTTGTTCTTGTAGGCGGAACCACAGAACACGGGGAAGATCTCGGAGTTGACAACCATCTTGCGGATGGCCTCGTGGATTTCGTCCTCGGTGAGTTCCTCACCGGCGAAGTACTTCTCCATGAGCTCTTCGTCGGACTCGGCGACGGCCTCGAGGAGCTTCTCGTGGTATTCGTCGGCCTTGTCTTTGAGGTCGTCCGGGATTTCCTCGATGGTGGGCTCTGCTCCGACGTCGACCTTGCCGCGCCAGGTGATGGCGTTCATGTTGATCAGGTCAACGACGCCGTCGAAGTCATCTTCAGCACCGATGGGGAGCTGCATGACCAGCGGCTTTGCGTGGAGGCGGTCGACGATGGTGTCGACGGTGTAGTAGAAGTCCGCGCCCAGCTTGTCCATCTTGTTGACGAAGCAAATGCGTGGGACGTCGTACTTAGCGGCCTGGCGCCACACCTGCTCGGACTGCGGCTCAACACCTTCCTTACCGTCGAACACGGCGACGGCTCCGTCGAGGACGCGGAGCGAGCGCTCAACCTCGACGGTGAAGTCGACGTGGCCGGGGGTGTCGATGATGTTGATCTGGTTGTCTTTCCAGAAGCAGGTGACCGCGGCGGAGGTAATGGTGATGCCGCGCTCTTTCTCCTGGTCCATCCAGTCGGTGGTGGAAGCACCATCGTGGGTCTCACCGACTTTGCGGTTAATACCCGTGTAGTAGAGGATTCGTTCGGTTACGGTGGTCTTTCCGGCATCGATGTGGGCCATGATGCCGATGTTGCGGACCTTATGAAGGTCAGAAAGCACTTTTTGTGCCACTGTGTACCCCAACTCGTAGTTTGGTGGCCCACTCACCGGAACCAGTCGATCGTGGCGATCCGATGGTGGCGGGCCTGCGTGTAATTCTTGGTCTGGCTACGCCGGAGAGGTGATTACCAGCGGTAGTGCGCGAATGCGCGGTTGGCCTCAGCCATCTTGTGAGTGTCTTCACGACGCTTCACGGATGCGCCGAGGCCGTTGGATGCGTCCAGGATCTCTGCGGCGAGACGCTCGGTCATGGTGTTTTCGCGACGCTGGCGGGTGAACATTACCAGCCAACGCAGTGCCAGGGTGGTGGCACGGCCGGGGCGAACCTCGACCGGGACCTGGTAGGTTGCGCCACCAACACGGCGTGAACGCACTTCGAGGGTGGGCTTGACGTTGTCAAGAGCCTTCTTCAGGGTGAGAACCGGGTCGGTGCCGGTCTTCTCACTGCAGGCTTCGAGGGCTCCATAGACGATGCGCTCGGCGGTGGACTTCTTGCCATCGACGAGGACCTTGTTGATCAGCTGCGAGACGATGGTATCGCCGTATACCGGGTCTTTCGGAAGCTGACGTGCGGGTGCTGGACCTTTACGTGGCATGAATTACTTCTCCTTCTTCGCGCCGTAGCGAGAACGTGCCTGCTTACGATCCTTAACTCCCTGGGTGTCGAGGGAGCCGCGGATAATGCGGTAGCGGACACCTGGGAGGTCCTTCACACGGCCACCGCGAACGAGCACCATCGAGTGCTCCTGCAGGTTGTGACCCTCGCCGGGAATGTAAGCAGAAACCTCAATACCAGAGGTCAGACGAACACGCGCAACCTTACGGAGGGCGGAGTTCGGCTTCTTCGGGGTCGTGGTGTAGACACGGGTGCACACACCGCGGCGCTGCGGTGATCCCTTGAGGGCCGCGGTCTTCACCTTGGCCTTCTTGTCCTTGCGGCCCTTGCGGACCAGCTGCTGAATAGTAGGCATGTACCGACTTTCTATGTTTCTTTGACGCGTTTGCGGTTCATTCCCGGGGTGCTGTTTTCCGATCCTGGCGGAGCCGATCCGGATAGATCTGCCCCCAGATAATCCACGCGAAGTGTGACGAAAATTACAACAAAACCGGGTTTTTCACTCGCTCACTGGCATAGTGCCCGTGCAGGCGGGGTGCTTACTTGCCGCTCGCACCTGCCTTTGCAAGCTCATTCCGTGGTGCTAAAAACTTCTTTTCGACGTTGCGCTGGGCAACTTTTTGGAAGAAATTTTTAACGCCGTGACCAGCGTTTTTTGAGCGTACATGAACGAGTCAGCCGCTCTCGCTGGCCTACGGTGGACGTTTGTCCCGCCCGCACGTGGCGGACACAGCGCTCCAGTTTAAGCGATAACCTGGATTTTTCCCAAACTTATGGTGAGAAACCGGTGAGATTTGGGCTTGGGCGGGCGCGCGTTCGCTATCCAGGCGCCCGTCGGGCGTCGACTATTAGGTGGCCGGATGTTCGAGGAACGCGATTAGCCCCAATCCGGCTCCCTCGTGGCCACTCCGTCAAACACGGAAGAAGAAACCGTCTTACCGTTCTGCACAACATCCAGGGTGGAGCCATCGATGTTGATCACGGTTCCACCGCTCTTCATCGTGTATGACCGCCCATCGGAGCCGCGGCTCGTCACGTCACGTTCGAGCGCGCCTCCGTGATACCAACCGCGGTAGTAGAACCCGTCGGTGTCCCCTACCTGGCAGATGACAACCTTGTCGCCGTCCTCATTAATGCCCGCGTACACCCATTCGTCGTCGGCATTACAGGTTGCAGCGCTGTTATCCGTAAATCCTTGGCGGCCCAACCCTGGGATGTCGGTGCCCGTGTGGTTGCTCGACGTTGTCGTTGTCGTGGTTGTCCGTTCGGTGGCGGTGTCTTCCGTGGTGGTCTCGGTGTCCTCGGGCTCCGTCGTCGTTTCCTCTGTGGGCTCGTTGCTCGGTTCTTCCGGGATTGCCGACGATTCGCTGCCAGGCGCGCCACCGTCGTTACTGAGCTTTTCCCACGGCTTCCACATCAGCGCTCCGATCAGCGTGGCGACCACGACAAGGATGAGAATGATCGGAAGCAGGACCTTCCAGATCGACGAGCCCGACTGGCCGGACTCCCCCTGCGACCCGACAGCACTCGAGCCGCCCGACTGACCCTGACCGTACTGAGCGTTTTGGTTGTACTGGGGCTGCTGATTTTGCTGCCCGTATTGCGGTTGCTGGTTGTACTGACCCTGTCCGTATTGCGCCTGCTGGCCGTACTGTCCCGGCTGGCCCTGGGGATTATTCCACTGACCTGCCCCATTCTGAGCAGCACCGTACTGGCCGCCGTACTGTTGGCCACCGTATTGACCCTGGTCCGGCTGGCCGTTCCAACCGCCCGGGGCGCCCCCATTCCATTGCTGGCCACCCCCGCTGTTCCAACCGGTAGTGCCAGCGTTGTTCCAGCCGTTTCCCCCACCGTTGCCGGCGTTGTTCCATTGCTGGGAATTACCCCACGGCCCGCCGGACCGAGGAGACACGCTCCCGTCGGGGTTCCGGACTTCACTCCACGCTTGGACTGGCTGCCACTCGCGGGTTTCAAAACCCTCTTCCGACGATTGACTCCCGGCGGATTGAGCGTCGGACTCTCCCGCCGACGAATCATTGCCTTCCGAGGTGTGAGCGTCCTCACCAGCAGCGTCGTTGCCCTGGCCACCGTCGTGTTGGTTTTCGTTGGCGGTGCCGTCGTCGGCACTGTGACTATGGTTCTGGCGATTTGTGTCGTCGGCCGAATTATCACGCGTAGGCTCGTCCGAGCCGTCACTGCCCCCGCCGCCGTCAGAGCGGTCGTTGCTTGAATGCTTCCAGGAGTTGTCGTCGGAGTCATGGTGAGCCTTACCTGTTAGGTTGATCGCATTCCGGGTAATTATTCTAATCGACCACTGCGTCCATCACAGACTCACCGGCCCCCGTTCGGTTGCGTTTTACGCGCTCCGGTTAATGGAGCACTCGCGTTCCCTGCAGCACGCCGTTTTCGTCGGTACGCATATTGAAATGCTGCCTCCCGAACACTGTGGTTTTAACGAACAGGCACGCCGTTGGCATCGGTAGCGAAACGCGCCGAACCAGCGAGGATCATGATGAATTCGACCAAAACCCAGATGGAGAGGGCGGCGTCGGTAATAAAACCGACAACAACGAACATCAAAGGAACGCTAATTAAAAGAATGGCGAGCTGGGCGCAGGCGACCCCGATATACCCGAGGTAGAAATTGTGGGCTCCGAAGCCGCCCAGGAAAAACGCGAGCACGGCAGAAACTACTTTGCTCTTCTGCCGACCCTGCGAGACCGAGCCCATGTCGTTCATGCCGTTGCCGAACTGCGGCGCACCCTGGTTCCACTGGTTGGGTTGTGCATACTGGCCCGCGTTTCCATACTGACCGCCGCCGAATGCTGAGTCGACCTGGCCACTTTCATAAGTGGCCGGCATTCCGCCCTCCCCGGAACCGGGCGCACCGAAACCGGTAGACGATCCCGAGTAAGGATCGCTGGATCCCTGATATGGGCTGCTCGGGTTGTTGTTGGGGTAAGTCATGGCGATTCCTTCGGGGCCTTCGGGACGGTTTTAGTGCGATGGCCGAGCGCGGTGTCCGTGACGGACCGTTGTTACGCGAAACGTTTATGTGCGGACCGTTGTTGTGCGGCTCGTTCGTGGACGGGGCGTTCTTGTCGTTGTTGCCGTTCTTATTCGGCTTGTCGACGCTCGCTCTCGGCCTCTATTTGATGTGTTCCGCTGAAGCACGAAATGTTCCCTGATACGAAGAATTCCCGACGGGGGTGGGTGGCACGTGAACGTCGAGCCCGCCCCTCTATCAACCTGTCGATCAGTTCCGCAGTCCGATCGATCAGCTCCGTATTTGCTGGTTCACTTAGTCGTGTTTGAGCTGGTCTGCGAGTTCGTCGGCCGAGGAATATGAACTTTGAGCGCCCTGCTCGGTCGCGGCGCGAGATGCAACGAAGGTTGCCAACCTGGCGGAATCCAGCAGACTTTGTCCGGAGGCTATCGATGCGGCGACCGTCCCCATAAAGCAATCGCCGCACCCGGTTGAATCGACTGCATCGACTGGATATCCCTGCACATACACTGCGTTAGTAGTGGGGACGGTGTCGGTTGGGTTGGCGCGATCGCTTCGGTCTCCGTCACTCGTCGGATTAACGTCACCGTTTTCAGCTGAATCCTCAGTCTCCACAACAAAACAGCCCTCCGGACCGAGCGTCACAATCAAACCTCCGAGGCCCATCGCGGCGACTAGCCGCGTCGCCGTCGTGAACAGGTCATTTTCGCTGGCACCATCTTCTTTAGCCATGCTGCTTGCGGAGTCGCGGACAGTAGGAGCGTCCTCAGGCTTTGCGTCGGCATATTCGTCGACCTTGGATCCGACTACGTTAGCCAATCCGTCTCGTTCCCGCGTCGGCAATTGGGCGAATCCATACCGCTCCCCCAAGGCACGCAGCTCGACCTCGTTCACAACCACGATATCGACCCCGCTCAACAGCGTCGGGTCGACGTCGATAACTGGAGAATAATTCAAAATAATCTGCGGTGATCGGCGAGTTCCTCGACCCGCGCAGTTAGATCGACGTTGAGTGAGCCGACGACAGTGACTTTTCCCGGTGACGACATTACGGACGTGAGGATTTCTGAGACGTTCGAGAGGTCTGGATTGGTTTTCATAGGTTGTTTAGAGATCTGGTGAAGTTAGGTGGGTGGTTGCGCATGGCCATGGGGTTTACTCGGCACGAGCTGGGAGACTTACCGCACATGTTGGGTGAAGCCTCCCATGCACGACCGGTATAAATAGAATATAAAACTAACGTTTCCCCCTTTGACGCATTCGATGCACTCAGAAATAGGCCTTTTCTCTTCTACGGAGAAAAGTGCGAGGGTATGTCGGGTGCTCAACTGAAAAGTGCGGGGGTATAAGGGCGAACAATGGCCGAAAATTGACCATAGACCCCCGCAGTTTTCCTGGAGCCCGGGCAAAGTGAGATATACCAGCGCAGTTTTCGGCGGCGACGCCGACTTGGGCCCGCGCTAACCCGCGGGCACACGCGTTCGCACTACACAGCTCGCATGAGAACCTAAACGCCCCACCCCACGTGGCTCTCCCAGCCACGAAAACCTAACAAGCGACGAGAAAAGCCAATTAAAAATAGAAAATGCCCGGGTGCGAGATAACTCGCACCCGGGCATTTGCCGAAAAATCATTTTTTGAGAGGCAGCACGCCGGTGGCACCCTGGCCGGCTAACCGGCCCGCCAGCAACGCGCCACGCCTCAAAGGCTCACCTAGCTAATATCGCCGAGGCCTCCATCAAACCCCTGGTCATCCAGGCGAACGGCCGCGCCGGTGAATTCGCCGTACGCACCGTCTTCGCCATAGAAGCCGTCGCCGTAGCTGGTGTTCATAGAGAACGCCTGCGCACGCGCCTCCTCGGTCGGCTCAACCGAGATGTTCCGGTAGCGGGAGATGCCCGTACCAGCCGGAATGAGCTTACCGATGATCACGTTCTCCTTCAGTCCGATGAGCTTATCGGACCGCTTGTTGATCGCCGCATCGGTCAGGACACGAGTGGTCTCCTGGAACGACGCCGCGGACAACCAGGATTCCGTGGCCAACGATGCCTTAGTGATACCCATGATTTCCTGACGGAAGGCGGCACCCTCGCCACCATTCGTCGCGACGGCCTTGTTAATAGCTCGCGCTTCGTTCCGATCAATCAGGCTACCCGGCAGCAATTCGGTGGATCCCGAATCGACGACAGTCAGGCGTCGCAGCATCTGCCGGACAATGATCTCGATGTGCTTGTCGTGGATCGCCACGCCCTGGTCACGGTAGACCTTCTGGACCTGCTCAATGAGGTGCTTCTGCACCCCCGTCACGCCTTCAACGCGAAGCACTTCGTGCGGATCGGGAGCACCGCGCAGCAGTGGCTGGCCTGTGACAACATGGTCGCCGGTACGCAGCTGGTGTTCGAATCCGCCGGGTTCCTGCGTCCCTGCCAGACCCTGGCGCTTCGACAGCTTCTCGTACACGACCTCGTCCTCGCCGTTGTCAGGCGTGATAGTCAGCGTGTAGAAGTTGCCGTCGTCCTCGAGCTCGATCGTGCCCTCAGTGGACGCAATCGGCGCCTGGTTCTTAGGCACGCGCGCCTCGAACAACTCCTGAACACGGGGCAGACCACCGGTGATGTCGCCACCGACACCACCTTGGTGGAACGTACGCATGGTCAGCTGAGTACCAGGCTCACCAATGGACTGCGCGGCAACGATACCGACGGCTTCACCGATGTCCACCTTTTGGCCGGTGGCCATGGAGCGTCCGTAGCAGGTCGCGCACACGCCGGTGGCGGTTTCACACATCATGACGGTCCGGACAGTAGCGGTCCGCACGCCCTCGGCAACCATCTTCTTGGCTTCGGCATCGCCGACGAAAGCGCCACGCTCGTAGACAACGTCGCCCTCGTCGTTGACAGCGTCCTTGGCCAGGTAACGGCCGATCAGCGCGGTCTCCAAGAATTCAGCGCAGGTGAATTCTCCCGTTTCGTTGCCCTCAGCATCCAACACGGGCTTCGCGACATCGACCTCGAGGCCCTTCCGAGTCCCACAGTCGTCTTCGCGCACGATAACGTCCTGAGCGACGTCGACAAGACGACGCGTGAGGTAACCGGAGTCGGCGGTACGCAGAGCAGTATCGGCCAGGCCCTTACGCGAACCGTGCGAGTTGTTGAAGTACTCCAACACTGACAGGCCCTCGCGGAAGGAGGTCTTGATCGGACGGGTGATGTAGTCACCGCGCGAGTTCGTGACCATGCCCTTCATGCCGGCCAACGTCCAGATCTGGCGCATGTTACCGGCAGCACCGGACTTCACGATCATCGGGATCGGGTTGTCGTCGGGGTAGATCTTCTCGACGGACTCACCAACGAAGTCGGTGCATTCCTTCCACAGGTCAACGAGGGAGCGGTAGCGCTCTTCGTTGTTGATCTTGCCTCGAGCGAGCTTCTTCTCGATGGTCGCAGCCTGCTTCTCATACCGCTGCAGGATTTCTTCCTTGTTGGGAAGAACGAGCACGTCGTCCATGGAGATGGTGACACAGGACCGAGTTGCCCAGTAGAAACCGGCGTCCTTCATCTTGTCGACGGTCTGCGCGACGGTGATCATGGGGTACCGTGCGGCGAGGTCGTTGATGATGACGGCCTGTGCCTTCTTCGCCATGACACCGTTGACGAACGGGTAGTTCCACGGCAACAGTTCGTTGAACATGATGCGCCCGAGGGTGGTGTGGGCGGTCCACTTCTGGCCGCGCTGCCATCCGTCGGGGAACAGTTCTGCCTCGATGTCCTCCGGCGGACGGAGGTGGCTGATGCGAACCTCGATGGGTGCCTGGAGACCAAGCACTCCGCGGTCGCGCGCCATGAGGGCCTCGGCGAAGGACGAGTAGGTGCCACGCTTCGGGCCGTTCTCGTCGGCTTCGTGGTAGGCGCCTTCGCCACCGAGCTGGTCCTCGCTCTTTTCCAGGGTGAGGAAGTACAAGCCGGTCACCATGTCCAGACGCGGCATGGCCAGTGGTTTACCAGATGCCGGGGACAGGATGTTGTTGGAGGCGAGCATCAGCACGCGGGCCTCAGCCTGGGCCTCCGCAGACAGCGGCAGGTGGACAGCCATCTGATCACCGTCGAAGTCGGCGTTGAAGGCCTCACATGCCAAGGGGTGCAGCTGGATAGCTTTACCCTCGACGAGGACCGGCTCGAACGCCTGAATACCCAGGCGGTGCAGCGTCGGCGCACGGTTAAGCATGACGGGGTGTTCCGCGATGGCTTCTTCGAGGACGTCCCACACTTCGGGACGCTGCCGCTCAACCATCCGCTTCGCAGAGCGAATGTTCTGCGCATAAGACTTCTCCACCAGGCGCTTCATGACAAATGGCTTAAACAGCTCCAACGCCATGAGCTTCGGCAGACCGCACTGGTGCAGTTTCAACTGCGGGCCGACGATAATCACCGAACGGCCAGAGTAGTCGACACGTTTACCCAGCAGGTTCTGACGGAAGCGGCCCTGCTTACCTTTCAGCAGGTCAGAGAGCGACTTCAGCGGACGGTTGCCGGGGCCCGTGACGGGGCGTCCACGGCGGCCGTTGTCGAAGAGCGCGTCGACGGATTCCTGAAGCATGCGCTTCTCGTTGTTCACGATGATCTCGGGTGCGCCGAGGTCGATCATGCGCTTCAGGCGGTTGTTGCGGTTGATGACGCGACGGTACAGGTCGTTGAGGTCCGACGTCGCGAACCGGCCTCCGTCGAGCTGAACCATCGGGCGAAGCTCGGGCGGGATCACCGGGATGGCGTCCAGGACCATCGCTGCCGGGTCGTTACCGGAGCGCAGGAAGGCAGCGACAACACGCAGACGCTTGAGCGCGCGGACCTGCTTTTGTCCCTTGCCGTCGCGGATGACCTCGCTGAGTTTCTCCGCCTCTGCTTCGAGGTCGAAGTTCTTAATCAGCGTCTGGATGGCTTCTGCACCCATGCCGCCAGTGAAGTAGTCCTCGTAGCGGTCGACGAGCTCGGAGTAGATGGTTTCGTCGACGATCATCTGCTTGGGGGCAAGCTTGATGAACGTGTTCCAGATCTCGTCGAGGCGGTCGATTTCGCGCTCGGCGCGCTCACGGATGTGGCGCATTTCGCGCTCAGCGGCGTTCTGAACCTTGCGCTTGGCATCGGCTTTCGCACCGTTGGATTCGAGCTCTTTGAGGTCTTCTTCCAGCTTCTGCTGGCGCTCCGCGAGTTCTTCGTCGCGGTCGGCCTCGACCTCTTTCTTCTCCATGAACATGTCGGCTTCGAGGGTTTCTTGGTCCGTGTGACGGGCCTCCTCGTCCACCGAGGTGATGATGTTCGCGGCGAAGTAGATGATCTTTTCCAGATCTTTCGGCGCGAGGTCCAGCAGGTACCCCAGGCGTGAGGGCACGCCCTTGAAGTACCAGATGTGGGTGACGGGCGCGGCCAGCTCGATGTGGCCCATGCGCTCACGGCGGACCTTGGATTTGGTTACTTCCACGCCGCAGCGTTCACAGACGATGCCCTTGTAGCGGACTCGCTTGTACTTACCGCAGGCACATTCCCAGTCGCGGGTTGGCCCGAAGATGCGTTCGCAGAACAGGCCGTCCTTCTCGGGTTTGAGGGTGCGGTAGTTGATGGTCTCGGGCTTCTTGACCTCGCCGTGTGACCAGCGACGGATGTCATCGGCCGTGGCGAGACCGATGCGGAGCTCGTCGAAAAGATTGACGTCGAGCACGTAACGTCCTTTCCCCTCGTTCACGAGGGTTGTTCGGATGATTACTGGTTACTAGTTGGGAGGTCTCTACACCGCGTCAGCGTCGAAACGCTCGTCGCGGGAGAGGTTAATACCCAAGGATGCGTTGGCTTGGTCGAGGTCGTCATCGTCGGCACCCAGGTCAACCGGGGTTCCGTCGGCAGAGAGGACCTCAACGTTGAGGCACAGAGACTGCAGCTCTTTGAGCAACACCTTGAAGGACTCCGGAATTCCCGGGTCGGGGATGTTGTCGCCCTTCACGATGGCTTCGTACACCTTGACACGGCCGACGACGTCGTCGGACTTGATGGTCAGGAGTTCCTGCAGCGTGTAGGCGGCGCCGTAGGCCTGCATGGCCCACACTTCCATCTCACCGAAGCGCTGACCACCGAACTGTGCCTTACCACCGAGCGGCTGCTGGGTGATCATGGAGTATGGGCCGGTGGAGCGCGCGTGGATCTTCTCGTCGACCAGGTGGTGCAGCTTCAGCATGTACATGTAGCCCACGGAGATCGGCTGCTGGAAGGGCTCGCCCGTCCGGCCATCGATCAGGGTGGATTTGCCGAATTCGTTGACCATTTGGTCACCGTCGCGGTTGGGCCGCGAGGAGCGCATCAGTCCGGACAGCTCTTCGTTGGTCGTGCCGTCGAACACCGGGGTGGCAACGCGGGAATCGGCGGGGACGTCGTAGAGGTCCTCCGGCAACGTTTCCAGCATGGCCTTGATCGCGGGGTCCTGGGACTCGGGGTCAACCTTCCACCCGGATTTCGCGAGCATACCGAGGTGAAGTTCCAGCACCTGGCCGATGTTCATACGACGCGGCACACCGTGCGTGTTCAGAATGATGTCGACCGGCGTTCCGTCAGGCAGGAACGGCATGTCCTCAGCAGGCAAGATCTTGCCGACGACACCCTTGTTGCCGTGGCGGCCGGAGAGCTTATCGCCGTCCTGGATCTTGCGCTTCTGGGCGACGTACACGCGGACCATCTGGTTAACACCGGGCGCGAGGTCATCGTCGTCTTCGCGGGAGAACACGCGAACGCCGATGACCTTGCCTGTTTCGCCGTGCGGCACCTTCATGGAGGTGTCGCGAACTTCGCGGGCCTTCTCGCCGAAGATGGCGCGGAGGAGGCGCTCTTCCGGTGTCAGCTCGGTTTCACCCTTCGGGGTGACCTTACCGACGAGGATATCGCCGTCGCGAACATCGGCGCCGATGCGGACGATGCCGCGTTCGTCGAGGTCAGCGAGAATATCTTCCGATGCGTTCGGAATATCGCGGGTGATTTCCTCTGGCCCGAGCTTGGTGTCGCGGGCGTCGATTTCGTGTTCCTCAATATGGATTGAGGTGAGGACATCTTCCTCGACAATCCGCTGGTTGAGGATGATGGCGTCCTCGTAGTTGTGGCCTTCCCACGGCATGAACGC
>OJLB01000615.1_pt1 | contig 14268 bp, 9 predicted proteins | sample 1596861 | NCBI WGS metagenome assembly OJLB01 (sample SAMEA3904681, study PRJEB24821) | metagenome | biome: Builtin; feature: hospital; material: surface | place: USA | collected 2013-06-06
GTCGTCGGCAGCGTCAGATGTGTATAAGAGACAGGGCTTTGGTGGCCCTCCGCCAATGGGCCCCCCGCCAGGTTTTGGTGGACCGCCTCCTGGATTTGCACGTCCACCACCAGGTTTTCGACCTCCCGGCGCGTAATAGTGTACTTAAGATGCTCCGAGTTGTTCGTATATGATAGTAAGATGTATAAAAACCTATTCGGCGATGCAGGCGGATACGATTCCCGTCAGATTTGTATGGGTACAAGCCTTGTCAACACTACGCCCCCGTACCTAACTGGGGGTGCTTGACGAAGGCGCATTAACATTCTTGAGTCCAAGACGCCCCAGCATGAGATCTTCAAACCACGCAGAGCCTGGTGTTTGCGTCACTACGTCAATATGCGGCAAAGGCAGTGGGGCATCACGATTCTTTTGCTCTTTGGCGCCCTGCTCCCCATCATCAGCATCGGCTTTGCGTTTTGAAGGCGTCGTTGTTGTGGTAGGCAAAGCATGTTCGTCCTGAGGACCACGAGCCGCCTCAACGTCTGCCTTGTTCCGTCCACCATACTCTTCGCCATGCTGGCGACGGTCCACTACACAGAACCCACGAGTTAAGCGACCTTCTGTCTCAATGAGGAATGGTCGACTTGTGCAAGACCAGAGCTTGGTGTCTGTACAAAAGATCGCATGCGCAACGGCCAAAGGATCGTGTGCCTCAAACAAGTCGTACTTCGCCGCATCGAACGAAACACCTTTAGGTGCAAATGAGTTGGTTACTGCACGTGGCTTGCGGAGGAACAATGAAATTAAGCGGAACAAGTAGTTTGTTTTGTACAGCTCCGATGATTCGTCAAGCACCAGAAGTTCATACGGCACAGTGTGACGCGATGTCGTATCCAGAGGGAGAAGCTGGATCGGAAGAGGACGTCCATCATGCACCGCATCTTCCAGCAAAACTTTGGCAGCCCAAGGGTCAGCGAAAAAGTTGAACTCGGCGGTAGGAGATGTGTTGCCAGGCACGTCGAGAGCGCCACCCATGACACTAATGGAGCCCACGCGGCAGAAAGTCTCAGGGTCCTTCAGATAAGCACTTGCCAGGTTGCTTAGCGGAGCAACGGCCGCAATTCGTACAGTGTGTGGCGGATGGCGCCGAAGAATGTCGAGAATGCATTCATCCGCTGGCAAGTTAGCCGGCCTGGAACCGAAGAGAACTGACGACTTAGTGGCTGGATATGGATTCCCCTCGATAAAAGAGACGCCTGACATGCCGTCACGACCATGGAAATAGCTCGCCGTGAATAAGCGACCACCCAATGGTTTCTCAGCACCCAGGGCAATCGGTACGGGCTTACCATTGAACCCGTGCTCAATTCGCTCACGTAGCGTCGCATTCTTGATGGCACCATCCTTGTTTGCGACTTCCAGTGCATGCGCCAGTCGCAGAATGTTGCTGTGTGCATAGTCAAGGGTTGTATTTCCGAATGTGAGTGTGATGGCTTCTAGCGTCACTTCTGGCGATGCAAGCGCCTGGTGCGGATGTCAGTTGTCGGACAACAAGTACGTACGAGAAGGATCGCAAGAAGATCGTCAACACCTGGATCTGTGCTGTTTACGTATTAGAAGGCTCGCTGACTACGCACGTACTCGATAATCAATGGCACAGTCGATGTCATCGTCGTCTCGTCAGTGTCTACGGATGTCGTAACAGGCTAATGGCTGCACCGACTCGTGGGTGGAGACTAGGTTATGTGCGTAGAAGACAGGCCAAATGTTGTAATAATGTGGACCAATTTTGAGAATAACACACACACATTTTCAGCACGCAACCTCCAGCATTTGAAGAGGCGCTCGACTCAAATGTGATACTATGAAGGGTGGCAGGAGAAACGTCCTGATGCATCCTTTATCGAAGTACGTCACACCTCCGGATATATATCATTACGACGCTGCTCCCAAAGGGGCATATCCTGGCGCACCTTGTTGACCGAGTCGAGTGCCTAAAAGTGGGGTAAGAATGGGGTCGGTTATGCACGTACAATATCGGCCAATCCAAACGCAGCCTCAAATGGCGGCATGTCGCTGCACATGTGTCAGAAATACGTGGACTAGTCATACAAGCAGCGCCATACCTGCATTGAGCTACAATAGAGCCCCATGGATCCACGATCATGGCATGTCCCCAGCTGATGTGTGAGCGAGCACGGAAAAGGCTGCTGCTTTCACATACGATGTACGGGTTGTCCCCGGATGTGTGCCTATCGTGTTATTCACGCGCGATACGTACCAACTTGTGCAGCAGCGACGACCCAGCACTGTGTATCAATTGCTCGTGCTTGGAGCAATGTGCTCCAGTGCGCTGCACCTGTTCGCACAGCAAAAGCGGATGGAAAAGTAAGGATCTGCGCGCCGCTCCGACGCAGCGAGAGTGCTACTTCAGGAAATCGCATGTCGTAGCACGTCAGCAGCTACATGTAAGTATGATACATCGAAAGAACGTACACCTGTACGCCCAAAAGGCGTAGATACTGGCGGTACTAGCTCTGTACCAGGGATGGTTGTATTGCTCTCACATATGGACATACCATGCTGAACTTGAACGTCGTACAGGTGCATCTAGATGTCTGTTAGATTGGAGCATGCACGTCTCCATGCACACATACTTTGCGGTACCTCGCCTGAATTTGTCCTTTGTCATCAATAAGGAGCTGCGTGTTGAAGCAGCGAGTTGTCTCTTCAGGTGGGGGCGGTTCATGTACACCCACACTGATCCAAACGCCTAACTCGTTCGCTATCGTACATAGACTCGTAACAAAGGCCCTGTTCTCAGATGACCGCGTCAATGAAGGCACTGACGCAGGTGGGGCAATAAAATCTGTCGCTGCAATTGGCGTGAGCCTGCCCGGCAAGCCCTTTGAGAGAGCATGCACGCACCCTCGGGAAGAAAGACTGCCTCCTATGTCAGGTTGTGAGGCGTATCGCATCTGCTGTACGTACTTTGGCGCCTGCATTTGCAGCGCGGCGGACAAGATTCTGCGCTATCGCGAGATTCTCTCGGATTATGCCGCCACTAGTCATTTGCGTTACTGCCACCAGCATGGTGCCGTCAAGTTGCGAGGCTCAGCAAGTCTCGACACAAGACCCCATGTACAGTCGTCGGTGGAGGCCCCAAAGTGCATATAAAGGGCATGAGTCATCGCACGCTTTAGGAATGGGTAGGGTGAGCCGCTCTATTACATGCCGCGAACCGACCGAGGCCTGTGATATGTGATCGCTGCACGCGTTAAAGTCAAAATCAAGACGATATCATTACATGCTAGCTACACATGTGGAAATATAAAGGGAAGAAGGAGAGATCCACAAAATACGGGTTCTTCGTTGCGCCTGCCGCGGCATCGAGCTTGGACTGGTATATGCACAAACTGCAGCGCATGTTGACACAACGAAGGAATCATAGCGAGGGCTTTAGTGACATTTGCGGCGAGTCTGCACAAGTACATCCTCGTCATGAAGACTGGCGCGAAAAAATTGTCCGGAATCCAATGCCGTTGTGTGCCCAAATAACGTCAAGCCAGATTTTTTTGTTATGTTTTTCTTCTCAAGAAATGTGAATGAGGCGAGAAGGTAGCCGCCGGGAATGCCATTGCTTGCGCAAATGTGACAGCAAAAGAAAAAGAGGGCGATATGACTCCTGCTCGCCGCTTACCACCACGACTGCCCGCTGCTAGAATGGTCGGGCGCCGGTGGTCCATTGTAGAAGCCCCCACCAGCATTGTAGCCACCGCCATAGCCACCGCTGCGTGGTCCAAATGCGCCGCCGCCCATACCTGAGCGGAAGTCTCGACCACCCATACCGCCAAAGCGGCCACCACCACCGAAGCGGCCACCGCCCATTCGACCACCACCACGGCCACCGCGGCTGCCAGTTGAGAACGCGCTTTCCGATGCGACATTCTCAAGCCATGAGGGCACTTCTTGGTTCGCTTCCTGAAGCAATTTGACCAAGTCACGCACGATATTTCGGTTGTTGCGGTTAAAGAACGCGGTGGCATGGCCAATGTTACCAGCACGTCCCGTACGACCAATGCGGTGAACGTAGTCATCAATGTCCGAAGGCAGGTCGTAGTTCACAACGTGTGTGACATTGGGAATATCCAGTCCACGAGCAGCCACAGCTGTGGCAACAAGGATCGGCGTGCGGCCCGAGCGGAAGAGGTCCAGTGCATACTCACGCTCGCGCTGCGTGCGGTCGCCATGAATAGAGGTGGCAGCAATGTTCGAATAGATCAAAAAGTCCGACAGCATATCGGCCATGCGCTTCGTCTCGACGAAGATGAGCGTCAAGCCACTCGTTGGCATGGCTGCAAGTACATCGAGAAGCATCGATTGTTTATCGCGGTCCTCCACGTACTCGATCTTTTGAGTAATGTTCTCGGAGGTCGAGCCGACGCGACCGACTGACAGAAACACATACTCCTTCAAAAAGTCCTTGGCAAGCATCTGGATATTTTGCGGGAACGTGGCCGAGAACATGAGGGTCTGGCGGTCCATAACGCCTGGCATGTCTTCTCCCAACACGATCCGGCGGATCTGCGGCTCGAAACCCATGTCCAGCATACGGTCAGCTTCATCAAGCACCAGGAAGCGCACATTCGCCAGACTAATTCGTCCACGTTCAATCAGGTCGACCAGACGGCCGGGCGTCGCTGAGAGCATATCACAGCCGCGCTCGATCTGGCGCAGCTGCGCACCCATTTCAGCTCCACCATACACCACAGCCGGTCGTACCCATGAGCGGTAAGTGAACTTTCGTGCCTCTTCGTGAATTTGCGATACCAGCTCACGCGTTGGGGCAAGAATCAACACGGACGGGAATGCCTTTTGGCGGCCATACATGGGTGGCTGCGGCGGCATCGGAGGAGGACCATGCGTGAATAGAGCCGACAGGATGGGAAACAAGAAACCACCTGTCTTGCCCGAGCCGGTCTGCGCACATCCCATCAAATCGCGACCGGCGCCGACGATTGGAATCGAGTACTTTTGCACTGGCGTCGGTGTAGAATAACGCGCCAGTCTGATATTAGAAATCAGGTGCTCGTCAACAGGCGGGTGCGTGAATTCAGTAATGGCCTCTGGTACATCACGTCCTGTTGCCTCGACGGGAATGTCGCCATATTTGTCAAAATTGATGCCCGTGCTTTGGTGCATGCCATCATCCGGCACACCAAACAGCTCCCGCTCCAGACGCTCGTTTACTGGGCCAATAATGTGCTTGTTGTCCCGCCATGAACCGAAGCCATCGTTGCGGCGTGAGCCACGATCGTTCCAGCCACCGCCACCGCTGAGACTACTCCATCGGCCGCCGCCACCGCCGCCGGCACCCGACGACGAGTCACTACCGCCAAATCCACGGCGTCCACCACTAAAGGCTGGTGGAAGAGCTGGTGGACCGCGCGAGCCACCCATCGAGCCACGCGCACCTGGCCCACTACCAGCACCTTGTTGATGACGCATGTGCGGTGGCACATAACGCTTCCTAGGAGCGCCCGCGCCTGAAGCGCTTTCGCTCTTCATTGGAGCTGGTGCTGATCCCTGTACGCTCATGTTCGAGAGCGACGACTCGAGTCCAGTAGAACTCGGCACATTTGTCTGAGCATCATTAGACATGTTCGATAAAGTTGAGGAAAAAAACCTTTCTTCGTCTTGAATTTTTTTCCTTCTCCCTCTCTTCCTCTCCTCGCTTCCACACTCGCATTGAAGCGCAATTTTTTTTTCCAACTTGATCACTTTAGAAATCCCCCGCCCGCTTGTGCCCCGTACGAATGGGCTGCTTGCTTTATTTTTTTTTTTTTGGCACATGGACGACATGGAACCAATCACATTACACTGATGAGCCCCCTTCTTGTACTATTGTCCGTGTGGGCTCAGTCAGGCAAGACAAACGATGGCCTGTCATACGCGCGCCAAATACCATTTTCCGCCACCCCCTTCCCTCTCCGGCACTAATAATGGAACACATTATTCAGCTGACCACGTACAACATATATACAAGATATAATCTAAAAAGCGCTATCAACCTGAAAACCTATGTACAATTATCAGAGTTCGCCATTTCATTGTCATTATTGGGCATCCATCATGTCATATTCACTCCCATAATCGCCAAAGTCTTGCATGGGACTTTCATAGCCTGAATGCGGTGACACCGACCTCGATGCCCGCTTTTGTGCTGTTAGTGTTGAGCCAATAGGAGATGTCGATCTCGCCGAGGATCGTAAAGAAGTGGCGTGTTCAGGGCTGCTCGCGGTCCACCGCACCGAACCACTCGGCTCCATGCCTGGAAGCGGTGGTGGTGGCTTGTTAAGTCCAAATCTTGCTGCGAGCGTTGATGCTAGTCTGGACTCATTGTGTGCTGGTAACGATAATCCAGATGCCGCTGAGCTGTCATGAGGCGATGCACTTCTAAGGAATCGACCAGTCCCAGTAGTGGCACCACTACCATAGGGCACGACACCATTGGTATGACGGCGCTGCTGCTCGCGAACAGCTTCTAGATCAGCAAGCGGATCGTTAGATTTTGCATAATCCTTCCTTACTTCAGAGCTTGTGTCCCCGCAAATGTTGTTCCTTCGACATGGTATGCTCGGCGCACCATCCGTTTTATTTCGTTCCCACGCAGAAAGTGAGGTGGGACCGGATGGTGGCAGTGGCGTCTTCGGTGTGTGCGAATGCATGGCCGTCGTGTGCCATACATCATAAGCAGGCATGTCGACAGGCGCCCCTTCTTTGGTCTGTTGTTGTTGCAGGTGCATGGACCGGCAACGAGACTGTAGCAGATCCATTGACATGTGAAGATCCCGCATTTCACGCAGGTCGTCACTGCACAAGTGATTGTGCACTGGGTGTGCTTTTCGATCATAATCAACGGGACTGTGTGTACGCCGCTCCTCTGGCGGATCCACACAAAATCGCACGGAATGTTTCTTGCGTTCACGTCGGCGGGACCGGCCCGACGGTTCATCTTCCGAGGATGATAAGACAGACTTCAAAGGTTTTTTGGCTCGGGACGAACGACGTGAACGACGACGCACGGGCATCGATCCAGGGCGTGGCGTATTCTCGCCTGCAGTGGGTGTCTTAGAGGTGACGGTCGAGTCATCCTGAGGTTCAGGGGCATCAACAGCAGCACTAGCACCTTTGTTTTGAGTGCAGTTGTTCTTTGGTTCACTTCTAGATTCTGACACTGCTCGCTGCTGCCCAACCTGTCCATCATGCATGTTATTCGATTCACAACTCACGCACAGCGGCGAGGACACAGCTGGCACAGTGTCTTGTGGAAGAACCATTGGGTGTGGGGGAGGTGGCTCGACAACTTCTCCAGACCATCCATGCGGCGACGGCAATGGTGGATTTCTGTTTTCCGTTTCACAAGAGCGGTTTTGCTGTGGATGTGCTCGCGTAAAATCGTTTGTCATAGCTGCCAACTCGGACACGCGACCTTTCTGAAGAAACCTGGTTCGGGAATCGTTGTCCTCCGCTTGTGCTTCATTTGAGGGTACACGATCTTTAGTGTTTGTCTTTGGATGAATAGCCACGAGCTTCGGCGGCAGTGGGTACATGTTGGTGATATGCGAGATGGAAGACGTGTGCGCATGAGAATCATCACTGAGGTCGAGCGTCGCAAGCGTTGGTTCATCCAAGTCCAGCTCATCCGTTTCGTCAACAGCTTCGAGCTCTGCTTCAGGCTCGTCTTCAGTATCTGCTGTATCGCCACGACGCAATGATACACCGCTGACAGTGCTTGACACACTACTTGGACTGCCTGGCAATGAATCTGTGTGAGCAGGGCTGTGTCCTAGCTTGGGTGTCGCTGCTTCGAGTGCGGAGGGGGACATTGGAGAGCGGGCGTAAGAGGCATGGATCGATGGCGACACAAATTGCGCAGTAGTTGTGAAGCATGGTGACTCCCGCTTCTTTATCAACGTAGGACGTGCCGTCGAAGGCACAGAAACTGACTGCGATCGCGCGCTTGACAAATGGCGGTGTTCATGGGGAGACATATCCGGCGGCTCATCTGTGGCGGTGCACATGGACGTTTCATCTTTAGAGAAAATGACCATTCCCCCTATCCTTAATTCGATAGCAAAAGAAACAAAAGCCGATGTCGAAGAAGCGGTCCTTGCTTTTCGATGTCAGGAAGCGAAGTGTTCTTCAATGGTGAGGAGGGAAAACGAACTGAGCCTCTGTGGTCAGGTCCAAGATGTCGAAACGGTGAGACGGCCAAACGCGTAGACTGTGAGGCGACTTGAGGCAAAGCTTGTATTTCCGAACTGCAAAATGCCTCTACGGACCAAACTGGGGTCCTTGAGCTGGTCTTACACCTGGTGCGGTAGTAAACGAACAGTGCGAGTCAGGAAGGCGTATGATGAGCTCGAGAAATGTTGAACTCGCATTGTGCACGGTGTGTGTAATTGCTCCGTTACTGTGCGTGTACCTGCGATCTGAGAGGTCCATCGTACTGCGCGAGAACGGACGTGGCCCAACAAGGGTGGTGCACACGTAAGCTGGAGCCAATATCATGCAGGCTACGCGACATTGTGCTGTACGATGTGATGATTGGTCGCTTCACAAACACCCCCTTTGCCCAATCATAATAACTCTTTTATGAAGGCGCCTCCTGCTCGAAGTCGCAAAACTGTACATGTCATGTGACCTACATCACATGATCCAGACATGAGCAAGCTGGCCCCAGGTCGTTTGACTATAGCAAGGAAAGCACTGCTGGCCACACTTCTTCACGTCGACTGCGACTGAATAAGATCATGGCGGAATCGAGCAAGGCGATGTAAGTGTGGTAGTTAGTTATGCATCGCTCGAAAGTACACAAGATACTAACATTGTCAGCAACCCCATGAGGGTATGTTAATGCAGTGCTCGTCTGTGGGTCCGTTTACATTCTCGCACACTCACAAACACAAAATGTTGTGGTCGGCGACAGGCTATGTGCTTAGTGACAATTGTCTGAACAAGCTGCATCTCAACGCCTGTATGTCTGCGTGTGTGTTTGTGTGTGTGTGCGAGTATGCTAAATTGGGCATCAAGGGCGGGCAAACCTGTGTTAGGATTCTGGGCATGCTAACAGGAACAGGAGCTCAAGGTTGACAAGCTCGTCATCAACATCTCGGTCGGTGAGTCGGGTGACCGTCTCACTCGTGCCACCAAGGTGTTGGAACAGCTGACGGGTCAGACGCCTGTTACGACTAAGGCCCGCTACACGCTGCGTGGCTTCGGTATCCGTCGTAACGAAAAGATTGCCTGCCACGTCACTGTTCGTGGTGCTAAGGCCGAGGAAATTCTTGAGCGCGGTCTGAAGGTTAAGGAGTACGAGTTGCAGAAGCGCAACTTCTCCGACACGGGTAACTTTGGCTTCGGTATTACCGAACACATTGACTTGGGTATCAAGTATGACCCAGGTATTGGTATTTTCGGTATGGACTTTTATGTCTGCATGACTCGTCCAGGTGTGCGTGTGTCCCGCCGCAAGAACCGCCAGTCTCGTGTTGGTGCTCCACACCGTGTGCGTAAGGAGGAGACGGCTGCTTGGTTCAAGCAGCGCTTCGATGGTATCATTCTGCAGTAAGCGGTACCTGTGACCTATACGTGCACGCATGCGCGCATGCACACACATACACACACGCACATTTGCATATCGCTTTGCTGCATGGCTTTATGATGCGACAGTGTTTGTGATGATTTTGTTTCTACTTGTTTCATCACATGCACGGATATTGAGTCCTGTGTCTGCGATAGGCAGTCATGTGTCTTTTTCTCTGTCTTGTCTAGTGCATACGTACCCAGTCATACCTATCCTTTGAGCCATAGGAAGGTGTGTTTAGACTCACCAAAAAGAAGACATGGATTCCATGCATGTTTATTGAATAAAATGAGTGAGTGTTTTGATAGCATGGGGGAGGGGGGCTATGTGCACGTCGAACACGTCGATTCTATGAACGTGCTTGAGATCTTGGCGCCTTGTGGACGGGGCAGCTATATTTGAGTGCGTCGTCACATTAGCCACCCATATCGGCTTACGGCTTTGTTGCTAGGTCTTACTGTCCTAGTGTTGCAACAAACAGCCGATTCACGCGGAACTACTAAGCGCTTATACATGAAAGCCTCTTCATGTTTGTGGGCCGAAGGCCAGTGCGGAGACCTTGGGGTCGAAGGTCCGGCCGAGACACACACATCTTGCCATACCGATGCGTTGAATGTGATGATGGAGGCGTGTATATATCCATGACGCATGTGGGCGTGCGCTTGGGTGTGGGCGTGGGCGTGTATGTATGTGTGATTAGAGGCACGGTCGAGGCAGCAAGTTGATCTGAGTTCAGGCCACGGCCACAGCAAGAAGAACCAGACCAACAAGTGGGAAAGCTCATAAGCTAGGGCTTGTGCATAGAAGAAATCAAATTGAGGTGAGGTCTACGTGATGATTCGCGGGCTTGAGGGATTCTTGCACGATGCACACTTATTGCAAGAAGAGTCACTGAATGCTCTCAAGAATACTCGACTAGGCATTGATTTGTCGTATTATCTTCGACAGGTGCTGTCGGCACCGGAGTCAGCAGAGCCACTTGTCACGGCCATTGGTGGCCAACCTATTGCTCTCATGTCGCGGATCGAGAGTGACATCCGCGTCCTCGAGCAGCACCGCATCAAGCCCGTGTTTGTCTTGCACGGTCTGTCACCAGCAAAGCGTACGCGTCCTTTCAGCTATGAGGACCGCCGTCCAGGTCTAAGGAAACGTGCATGGGAGTCTTATGAAGATGATAATGTAGCCCTAGCGACGCAGTTGTTTGCATCGAGCAACAGCTTGCACCTGCCAGACCTGTATCGTTCCGTCTTGCGCATGTGTCGACACCATCATATTGAGTATGTTGTGGCGCCGTACCAAGCGACTGGGCAGCTCGTTTTGATGGAGCGGCATTCGAAGCAGTATGTACATGCGATGTATGGACCGACGGAGCTCTTTGCTTTCGATGGTGTCGACAAGGTGATTCTACACTTGAATTTGCGGCATGGCAAATTCCAGTTTGCATCCAAGCTTGCGGTGATGCGTGAATTGCAGTGTAATGAAGCTGAATTTCTTGATGCCGCTCTTCTTGTTGGGATGGAATACTGCTCAACGTTCCCGGCGCTGCAAGACGAGTCGACAGGGCTTGTGCACTCGGCTGGCGCACCCGACTTTCGTTCAGTCGCACAGCTTGTGCGGCAGAATCGCAGCGGCTTTGTACTCTGCACACAGTTTGCAGACCACCCCATGGTGGCTCGCAGCGCGTACTTGGACCAATTCTGCCACGCGCGTGCGATGATCAAATACAGCGTCGTGTTAAGTCCAAGCAGCGGCTCGGTGATACCGCTGCCCCTTGCTTTGTTCGACAGAGGTGTCAAACCGGAAATTCCCAGCGACTTGCACGAGATTTTTTCGTTCCGTTTGCCGGAGCAGGTGCTTTTGTACTTGTCGCGAGGTCTCGTGAGCACGAGCGTGCTTGGCAGTCTGCTGAGTGGCTTTGTGATTGAGTCAGCTCCACTCGACAATGGCGACTCAGATGAATACCACCAATTTGTGCGAGGGTACTTGACGGAAAGTCCCACGAGCCCCCGGTGCGTCGCGATTGCCCTGGTGTGTGCGGCGATGCATCCTTTCTGGCGCCAGCGCAAAGTTTCAGCCGTGTACTGGTTCCAGCCGCACATGGATGTACCGGTGCCGCACGATGCGAGTGCTACACAGAAACTTCTTGCTCAGGTCGATCGCTGGTACGTTCCCGCTTCGTTGCTCGATGCTGAGCTGCGTCGGCAAAACTCGTCTACGATCGACATTCCCCTGTGCCTGAATACGGCCGCCGATGCGGCGCGCGCCGCGCGGACTATCTTGCCCAAGGACTCGTCGATGCGACTTGAAAAAAAAGATGAACTTGTCGCCAATTCGCTTTGGCGCTTTCTCGAGCTACGTGGCTTCTTGAACGCTGAGCATACCCTTACAACATACGGCCGTGCTTTGCATACGGCGATACAGCATGTACGTGTGAATGACCGGCTTCAAGAGCCGCTGTACTTGGCACTGGAGCTGCTTCGTGCTGGTGTGCTCCATGCGAATCCGTATAGCGAATCGATTTACAGCGGTGGGCCGTCATTTGGTACGGACGAAGAAAAGCGGCGCATGCTCCTCGCTATGCGCACATTGAGTCTATTGCCTATCCTGTTCCAGGCCCAGCCATGGGATGCACCGCTATCTCGAGAAATGCTGGTATTTAACTCGTTTGTGAAAGGCTTGTCGCGCTCGCTTCGCTCACTGGTCGAAATGGTGACACTTACGCTCTTGCTACGCACAGAGACTCGGCAGCAACGAGACGACTATCTTGACATAAGTCTGAGTTTGCCCTTCCAGTCTGATGCCAATACGGGTATGGGCATCCTGATCAAGTGCTATGTGGATGCGTTGTACACGCTGCACAATGGTATGATTCAGCCAGAGGAGAGTATGCTCCCTGACATTGTCGAGGCCAAGTCCACTGTTGTTGAAATGCTCGTAGATACGTTTGAAAACGTGCGCGATGTCGCGACGGAATTGCGTCGAGCATGTCGCTTCTGGACGGCACTTGTAGCTGCTGTCGATGTCCTTGCGTCTGAACAAGCTATAGACGCTTCTTTGCACGCCGAGTTCCACGCCACTGACGAGCTTCTGAAGCCCATGTGGCTTGCGTAGACAAGTTCGCTCCGCGAGGGAGTGAAGCAACCTCGTCGTCGATAAGCCGACTTGGCGAATGAATGCGAGTTCTATGGTCCCTTACCATTTGGACAATTTATCATATTTATGCATTTTTTTTTTTCGTCATTACGTCTGGGTATTGCAACAAATCTTGTCAAGCACCCATGACATGGGGTATCATACACTCCGATAACTAGACTACGGCCACCTTATACGGCACGTATCTGCTTGTTTTTGCTTCCAATTCACCAACAAGCCACCAAACAGCCCAACCCTGACTTCTTACCTTGAACCATGTCTCCCATAGACCAAATTACCATGACACTGCCACGAGCCATGGATGTGTCATGGCACGATCGAGCGTCATGCGTGTCGCTGGATCTTTGTCAAGCAGGGCATCAAGCAAGTGACGAACTGCATGCGCTTCATTCGAGAGCGAGTGGGATCGATTGGTTTCAGCAGGCTTTGTAGACTCATTGCGCGAATCTGTGCCTGCACATTTGCTGTACGTGTTATCGCTTCCACTGTCGCAGAGATCCTGGCTATTCGGGTACAACGGAGCCCACCGGGGAGCTCGTGGCCCCACAATTACACGATCACAGCACATACAGGTCGGAACGGCATAATCGTCATGCACAATGCACTCCAGAAGTAGATACTCCGTTTCAGCATCAAAAGGTATGTGTCCAAATAACATGCAATACAACGTGACACCCAGTGCCCATACATCGATGGCCTTCGTGATAGGCGGTCCATCAGAGGCACCATAACACAGCTCAGGCGCAAAGAACGCTGGTGAGCCGGCAGTACGAGCAAGAACAGGATCCGTTGCACTCGAAAGCTCATCAACAGAGGATGGCGTCATGCGCACGTAAGCACTGCCAAAGTCACTGATTTTAGCCATGGTCCGATCGCGTGTCCATAGGATGTTGGCTGGCTTGAGGTCGCGATGGATGATACCATTCTCGTGCAGTGCATTCAAACCATGCAAAATATCTCGAAACACACGCCTGGCATCAGTAAGCGATAGTGTGGGTTGTTCTAGCTCATCGCGCCACACAAGTTCACCACCCTGCATGTATTCTGTGATGAGGAAGAGTTTGCGGCTCATAGGATCATCAATCACCTCAAACAGCTGTACAACATTTGGATGTAGGCATAGTGACATAGCACGAATCTCACGCACCACTCGCTCATCTGTCTGCCGCGGGGTATAAGGCACGCCAAGCTTTCGTGGGGCCTCTCGCTGCACGATTTTGATGGCGACATTCGCGCGTGAGTATACGTCATGCGCAAGTTTCACGCTTCCAAATACGCCGCGGCCTAGCTCTGAGTCGACAACATACTGGTTGATCATGCGATGCCCCGTTTCAGTGTCGTAGTCGAGTGTGAGAGTGCGTGTCTCACGAACGTGCTTCATGTATTATTACTACTGGTATCACACCGATTAACCCACCCACACACACATACAAATCTGTCTCTTATACACATCTCCGAGCCCACGAGACTAGGCATGATCTCGT
>OJLB01000618.1_pt1 | contig 14226 bp, 14 predicted proteins | sample 1596861 | NCBI WGS metagenome assembly OJLB01 (sample SAMEA3904681, study PRJEB24821) | metagenome | biome: Builtin; feature: hospital; material: surface | place: USA | collected 2013-06-06
GATGATTCATTCGGATCAAGATGAAAGTCCTACTACATTGCATTGCCAGAATACATGGTGTATATTTGAAAGAGGTTGACCCCCTTGCTTCTCTCATGGTACTGAATACTGAGAGCGTTGTGAATAAGTATTTTATATGAACACCTACCGGAGATGCTGCTTAGTAACGGGCGTAGATCAATGTAAGATAGATCCTCGTAGGGATTGCCCTATTTCAATCAAAATGGATGCAGCTGAAATAGAAACAAGTGACCCTTTCACCCCCTTTGATCATGAAGAGGCTCCTACTAATGGCATAAAGAAAGAGAAGTTAATTGCTCGTATGATAGGCTGTGAAAGCCTTGGGTGCTAGCCGCAACACTAATCCCAGAGTCCAATATCCTTCTTCAGCTTCGGAGGTGAATGTTTATATAAATAAGAGATGCCTAAAATCCTGACTCAAGGAGCCTCTTCTTTTAAAGCTCAGTCAACCTTTAGTTGCTTTCATAGAAAAAATTTCTATTGGATGAACGAGAGGGATACTGATCACTATCCTAATCTGCTACTGAATAAGAAGAACCTCATCAAGATTGATCTTGGGTTAGAGTTAGCAAGACTCAAAGGCTTACAGATAGAAGGTGGGGAATTACTCAATGGTTTTCACAGCCATACCCATCCCTGACTCTGTATTCCCTTCTCAACCAGGCTATTCTAGTTCAGGCAAGCTATTGATTCCATTCCCGAACTAACCACTGTATACCATTTCCGGGAGGCAAGCTAATGACCCCATTCCCGAGAACCTGCCCGGGTGATGAAGGTAAGGAATCGATTCATCCTATTCTTATCCCTCCTATCGATCAGACCCTCCGGATTGGAGTCTATTTCGCTACACTTCAACACTTGAACTCCGAAACGGAATCCTTATGAACAGGCACTTGGACATCTGGAATCACGATTCCTTCTCGTAACTGCACGATGCTTTTGGTAATAAAACAACAGGATCAGGCACTCCTCGTGCAACTGGTATGACCACAGAGCCTGGGAACAATACAAGGTCAAGTCTCGAGAGATTCTTTTTCACATGCTGTTCGGAATCACGTTCTGTAGGACTCGAACCTACGACTTCAGGTTTTGAAGACCCACGTTCTACCGCACTGAACTAAGGACGTTAAGGTGGAGGGGGTAATCGTTACCTATTTGAGTTACCACTATCAATTATGAATCGGGGTCCTCAAAAAGTCCTGCGAGGCATACACAGGCTTGTTCATACATAGGAATAGGTAGACTTTCAGGCCCTTCCTATCTTTCTTCTTAGTGGCCTTCTAGCCCCTTGCTTCTCAATCAACCCTGTGAGGGGAGGATTACCCCCATCAACAACAACAAGTTGTAGCAAAAGGTTACTTAGGCTGCTAGTTTTATTTAAATAAAACGTATAGTACTGTTTCCCTTATCAGTACATAGGTGGTTCCATCTTTTGTGATCTTTAGCTAACCCCTACCTTCTCTAAATACCCAGGTTCCGTGATAGTATTGTATTAACATATTGTAAGGTTCTCGCCATTAGGTTAGTTGTTTGCGTTACTCCTGTTCAGAGCCTAAGGTTGTTTAAGCTCATTTCAGGTATTGGATGTTTTAAGTCCCCTCCTTCCAAACTTGGGGTTCTTAGAAACAACAAAAGATGATAATATAATTAAACACAAAGGAATCGCTAAAAGATTAGCCTCTTTTGAATGGTTTGATTCTCAATACAAGAGGTGAAGAATACCGTGGATAATTACTTCAAAATAGAGTGGAAGGATCTAAACATAATCAAAAAGGAAAGCAAAGTTATGCTTGCTACCGGTAGCAAAAGGGATCCTGTCTATGATAATGATAATAATTGGGTAGACACTCGTCCTAAGGACGTAACATACGAGGATACCTCACTCAATTCTCAAATTGAGATTGAACTTGTTTCAGGTGATAAGATTCTCAATCAAGAAAAAGAGAAAAAATCAGCTTATTGAGAAACTGAAGAATGATATTCAAGAGATGTCATCCAAAATGGAGCTCCTGCAAAAAAGGCAAAGGGTTGCTAAGATTTCTAAGGTACCGGCTATAACCAAACAGTTGCAATCCATAAAGAAGAAAAAACCTAAGGGTAAGAAACCCAAGGGTAAGAAAACCCAAGGCTAAGAAGACACTACCTAACACCTAAACAGGCTACCCTAGTCGAATTGGTTAAGCCCAGAGGGAACTGAACCTTATAGATAGGCCTTTTCACTTAAATAGTTATTTATCCCGATTGAAAGTAGTGGAAGATAGGTATAGTGCCTAGTAGCATTACTAATACTTAAAGATTAAGTAGTGGACATGCCTACTTGTTGATGAGTTTCGGTACTCTTGGTTTACCTCCGTTTTCCGTCCTTTAATGAATAAGATCCTTATGTTTGACTAAGGACCTTTGCGCTAACATCAGTGGGCAATAGCTGCTCCTATTTCGATTCTATATACGCTAATATCTGTTTGTGATGAAATCGACTCTCACCCACCGTAGACAGAGTTAGTAGTACACCTTCTCATACAGTTTGAAGATCGGTGAAAGGGTTGCCCTAAAAAGAGAGCTCCAAGTGAATGCCAGTAAGAGAAGGTCTCCTCTAACAACGTCAGGCCTTAGCCCTCTTTTGATCCCGAATAAGATTCTCTCTAAAATGAAAACATATGGTTGGTATGGGCAAACTCGGATTATTCTTCCATTCCAAACGTCTCAAGGTCGGGGGGATGATGTTCAGGTAACACCAGCTCTTTGTTGATTTGATGCTGTCGCCGATAAATCAATTATGAGTCCGAGACGAGAAAGGAACTCAGCCTGCTTGCTATTAGCACTTGGCACAGGTGCGAGACTCTAACTATAACTTGCCACAGGTACAATTACAATACCGAGACTTATACATCTTTTCGGGAATCTATTGAAAACTAATGCTAGTCGAAGTACTAGAATCTCTGATTTTGGACATAATGAATATGGTTCTACGTTCTTATGAGATGCCCTAGAAGACGACTCTGATTTCAGACTCTTAGTTAGAAAGAACTGTCACAAGTAGACCTACTGAGAAGGAGCTATGCTACGATCGTTGTTAGGAAATGGCTGCGTAGTTAGGTTAGACTGTGACAGAGACAGACACCACGAGCTCGACTGTGCCCATTGCTTTAGAGGATGTTGTTCCGGCACCTGAATTCAATACTGAAAAGTGTGCCGGTGGCAAAGAAGAGGGGCGTAGCATAGTTAAATCGATCTACTGATAATGAACCTGTGGTGTCGTCCAGTACCTGTTCCTCTTCAATAAGTTGGTCCAGTACCTGTTGAAGGGTTTGGTCCTGTTCAATAAGTTGACAAGGAAAGGTCATTAATCCTCGTGTATCAAAATCCAGTGTTGTGGCGTACGTGGGTCGCCATATGTTTTTGATATTGAGGTCTCCCATTGGGCTCTCGTGTTCCTCCTCGTGGTAGTATAGTAGCGGCCTCTCTTTCTGAGTTGTTTCAAGCCCTGGCATTAGGGGAAGAGTGCATTTTCTCGATCATATTCGAGCCTAAAATCATATATCTCATATGAGGGATAAACATAAACAGAGTGCTTCCAGGTCACCCTTCCTGCGGGAAGAAAAGGCGCTAACTCCATCCCTTAGCCCTGAAAAGAGCTTCTTTCTTATTCTCCCCATTGCTTTGCGCCTACGACTTCTTAATAGAGGTGGTTTAACTATGTATGCCCCTATGGATTGTCAGAGGCTTGCTTTGAAAGCACCTTATAGGAGTAAGATAAGATTTGACTCTTTTGTTGCCTTGGTTCGGAAGGCACAAGGAATTGAGCACGATCCTCCAGTTATCAAGTATACCCCTGCCGCGATAAGAGAACGAAATAGTGCTCTGGTTGGAAGGTCAGGAAGGGCACATGCAGGATTATGGTTTTAGAAAAGAAAGCCAAAGACTTTCGTAGTCCCGTCCGGATCAATAGAAGAAGTTGACTCTCGTTGGCCTGCTCAAGGTCCGTCGTTCGCCCGAAAAGCATTCTTCATCGACAGTGAAGTGGGCACTATCACTATAAGCTCCGTTTCCGGTTCAATCGTCCAGTCATGAATGAGATCTGAAGGTTGAGTAAATCACGGCTGCTTTGAGGCGCTTCCCCTCAGCATTACTTTTCCACCCAGGCGGCGAAGAAGCAATGAAGTGCTAAAGTAGTGAATTCAAGGAAAGTCTCATTCTCAGGGGTAAGGGAATCGGCGAGATAGTTCTCTTTCTAGGAAGAGGGTTCTCAGAGGCTCACCAGCAGGTTCAGGCGCAGTGAAGGCTTCAAACCGTGTTCTAGTTGGCTTACCTGTATGCGTCCTTCGTCTCAGGTAAGAGAATAGTAAGGTGGTGGGCTTTCTACTGGTCATGGGCGATCTTTCCTCCACTTGTCTCCATATTGCTATTTCCTATTTTACGTCAATCTTAGATTTCCCCATATTATAGTACGCTAGTTGGAGTTTCGAAGCATGATTCAAAGACAGGTAGTTCACTTGAAGCAAAGCGCTTTCTTGCATTAGCACTGGCACTAATCAAGCTGACTCGACCATTCGACCGGGAAGAGGAAGCGAAAGTGAACTGACCCACGAACGGGTTCGAACAGCTCTTTCTTTTTAAGCGACATTGCCTATTATGAGATACTTCGTGACGACGAGCAACTCTCTATCTACTGAAGTGAGCTTACTCCTATCCCGATTCTAAATTCCTACCAACGTACAACGTACTATTTCTTACTTTCCTGGCTCGCTATCAATTCAATTGGATTACCTGTTTAGACTTCAGCTTTCCTTAAAGCATTTCTTTGACCGAGAGTGAACCGTTCGAGTAGGTGCTAATTCGCTTCTCCTTGAGAGAGGAGTTGAACCAACGAAACGAGTGCCCACTTTCTTTTAAGTTTAGTCTTAGCACGTGTAGTGACCTCCGTTTGCTCTTGGCGCCTTGACGCAACTACACCATAAAGAACACTAGCATCGTCCATCCACTCCCAGGTCGCTCATCCTCCGTCGGCGAATCCTACCTAAACTACAGCGCGCTATTCCTTTTCTTATCTCGATAACCGAAGTCAGGTCAACCCCTTTTCACTGCCTTTGATTGAACCACCCTCCTCCCTGCCTACCGTAGACTCACTGGCTTTGAGCTTTCCCTACCCTACTCCCGAGTGAGGAGGCGTGGGACATGGATTACGAAATCCATACAATTGGTTTGGTATAGCTCTCTCTCAGAGCTTGTCCATCCCTATCTTATCGAAATAGGCGGTAACATAGGAGAAAGAATAACTTGTCTGTGGTTCCTTTCTCGAGTGCATGCTAAGATTCAAAGCTATCCATTCATCCTGAGTTCGGATCCGGCCACCCCTTCGGTCGATCGGTCAACTGACAGCGGTCAGCAGATAGATCGGAATCGCGTTAAGAAGATCATTCGATGGTTACCGTTAGTTGGGCCTCTCTTGGAAGAGCCTCTTCACTGCACTCAGAAGACTAACCTAACTTAGTAGCCGTGCTGGGATGGCATCGAGCAAGCAGCGGTAGCAGGGCCGGACCTAGTGCAAAAGCAAAGAAGCAGAAGTCGAGGCAAGAGCTATACCTTCTGGAACCGGAGCAATAATTGCTATAAAGGAAGCAGATGCGCAGGAACGATCCCTAAAGCAAATACTCGGAATGCTCCACGACTAAGTATACCCATTCAGACTCGCTTTTGTTCAATTATAAATAAATAACCACTTTAATGGAGATTTATAGCATCATTCAAGTAAATACAGATTAAGATCGTAAAAACATAAGCTTGTAATATAGCTACACCTAATTCCAGGCCGGTTAATGCAAGAACTATAAATAAAGGACCAAGATCCCCTATGAAATAGAAAATATTATTCATACATAGCATAGTCCAAGCGAACCCACTTAAAATCTTTACTAAACTATGACCGGCCATCATATTAGCAAATAAACGTATTCCTAAGCTTAATGCGCGAAAACAATAAGAGATTAGCTCAAGGAGTACTAAAAAAGGCGCTAACGGCAGTGGGACTCCTGCAGGTAAGAAGAAGCTTAAAAAATGAAGCCCATTTCTTTGAAATCCCACTATAGTAATGCCAATAAAAATGGAAAATGAGAGACCCAAAGTAATGAGAAAATGGCTTGTAACTGTGAAGCTATAAGGTATCATACCCTGGAGATTACAAAATAACAAAAAAGTAAAAGTGACCAAGATGCAAGGGAAAAACTTTTGTTTCACATTTCCGGAAAGACCACCTATTTGTTCGTTTACCAGGTTCAGCACGAAATCATAAATAAACTCTACCAAGGATTGCCAAGCATTTGGGACTAAATTGCCTCCTCCCTTTTTAGTAACAAAATGAACCAGAAGTAGGAACAAACTCAGAGTTAGCAGCATAAACAAAGATGAATTTGTGAATGAGAAATACAAGTTTCCTATTTTCATAGGAATCAATGGGATAATGGAAAATTGCTCAAGGGGGCTGCCAATTTCCTCAAATTGGCTGTAAGTCATTAGGCTATGCAAGTCCGCAGCATTGTGCCAATACACACTATGAAAATCATACTGATTCAGATCCTTTAAGATAAAGGTTAAGGTATCGGGATTTACAACTCCCTCTGGCCCCCCAATAACCCTCTCCGTAAAGTCTTGGATAGGCCATTGGGGTGGCAATTCTCTATTACTCGCACGGAGTAATAGAGAAATTTTGTTACATATTTCCGTAAAAGTAGAAGGAGAAGAAAAACAGAAAGCAAAAAGATTAATACTCAGAATCATAATGGTAAAGAAAGCTTTCTTGTAGTTCCGCTTCTTGCTCTAAAAATCAAGAAAGACTTGTCGGAAATCGCCTTGGTCCAACCAAGAAAGGCATGGGAGTTTTGGGCGTCTGAAGGTCGAGTTAAGTAAAGACTACCTACTACCTTATTTAAGATAATAATGAAGACTGCCTACCTAGAAATAGAAAGATCCCTCGTTGCACACTTTCTATATCTCTGTCTCCATTATAGGCTGCATGCTCTAATTATCTCGCTCTTGAAAAGCCACCATTCTTACTCTTTAAGTATTTAAGTGATATTCTACTTCTTCTAAGTTAATACGTTCACACCCAGACTACCGTTGCTTGGATCCCTCTACGGCCCGAGTTTATACCTCTCGGTCATGTTGTTTTTGACGAGACTGTCTTACCTTTTGCGGGTGTCCACCCTCGCTCACCTCCTTCTACGGACCCAGCTACTCTCTCTCGATAGTTTATGGACCGCCCAGGCTCTTCTGCACAGCCGTCCACTCGGACCTCACCAGATTCGGTTTATTTGCCCCCATCTTCTGGGCCTGTCATATCTCTCTCCTCCCTTCTGGCCATTGAAAGCATTCCAATTGCAGCTTCTTCTTAGGATTCGTTCAAAAGAGCATTTACCTAATCTAATGCCATGCCCTGAGTCCTAATCTCCTAATGCCTTTACTCCAACAGCTAAATGGCATCCTTTCTTTTCTTCCCCTTCAAAGATCGGATTCTTCCTCTCGGGTTCCTTCACTTAGAGTAGTGAATCCAGTGAAAGCCGAAGACTAAGAAGAAGGTATGGAAGCCGGGAAAAGGACTTCATACGATAACGAGACCATTCACAGCGGAACAAGAAGAATCACAGTCGACTCAACTTGAGCTATCGAATCAGTAGCTGCCTTTAGAGCTGGGATAAGTAGGGTAGCAGCTAAGATTAACTAAAAGGACTCTCCTCAATCCTCAACCTAGACATAGAACTCCTAGCTCTGGAGCTGATTGAATTGATTCTTTTTAACAGCTACCGACTCTTCTCCTCGCTCACTGAACTCCCCCAACCTAGTCTCAGGTCCGAGTCTCAGGTCAAGAGAGAAGAGCGATGGCATACCTTGAGTCACTCGCTTCCATTGGGCGAACTTTCATCTGTTCTCTTTCCTTCTTTCTGCTTTTATGGTAAAATGAACCGCTTTGCTTATCACAGTTAGTTCGATTTTCTTTGATCCTCATCTCGTTCACTCACAGAAGACCTTGCCTAGCTCTACTTTCTTTCTTATACCAGGCTTCCTACTAGGAAGCTAGGAAGCCTTTCGCTCGTCCCTTCGCACGTGAATCTTGATATCCCCTTTGCCGGGCTAGAGAGCATTTCTTCTCAACTGCGTCGAGCCTTCACTGGTTGAATCCTCGCTGATCAAACTCTTCAAGGAGCCAAGTAAAGCACGCTTTGCAAGCCGTGAAGAGCCACAATTGGGTGCTACAGCACTAAAGCCCTCTCCTATCGGTCAAAGATTGATTGGCGAGCTCCGATTTGCTACTATGAATATGAAAGGAAAGGGCAGTGTCCCAGGTCATTACCTTTAGCTCAGTTTGAGTCGTACTTCCTGTGTGAGAAACTAACTACAACTATACCAAAGAAAAGAGGAGGGGCATAGGGAATCCCGTACCGATGCGATTAGACACCGCCGGAAACTGGCGATCAAATCTACGGGCCAGCAAGAAAGATGATAAAAAGATCAACGCCTACTTGCTCATGTATCATGTCATTCTTACTGACTGTACCATCCCAACAAGGGATTTTTCTCGGAAAGGTCAAAACCTTCAATCCTGAATTGCTAGTTAAAAACTACCCTTACTATCTATTGAGCTTTCCCCTGGCGAGCTACTAGAGTACTTCACTCCCTAACCCTACTGAGCTTCCCTACTTCACTTCCTCTCCCGGTGGTCGAGCCTATTATATATTACCTCTCCCTTTGGTCGAGAAGTAAACTAACCTTACCTGTCTTAGAACTGAGACTAAGCAGATAGATAAAAGAAGCAAGCTACCAGGGCCTATTTGAAAGCGGATTATGAACATTTCTTTGACTGATACCCCGGGCCTCTTTCAAATGATCAAAGAAGTCAAGTTGCTTATCACGTTGCCTTCTAGGAGAAATAGAGTGGTTAGGTGAGGTGCGAGGAACTTGCTTGAAACTTCGCCTGAGCTTACTGCGACTGCTGGGGCATTTAGGACAACTCGTTTACTGAGCACAACCCACAACGGTAGCTCGGGACAGTTAAGACAAGACGGTTGCCTCTCCGAGAAAGGGTCAAGAAGGCCCAGGCCTACGATTGGAAAGCTAAAGCCTTCCCTTAGAAAGCGCCGGATTGAGATGATACTTCGGAGGATGCCCATGGAACTTGACTTATTGGATTCTTCTTTCGTGGAGGCGAAGATGCAATCTGAGATGTAAGGCGTGCAACAGCCTGAGCTTCTGAGATAGCGTTCACAGCGGAAATCTCCTCTCCTGGGCCTGGTCCGTTAGCATCATCTTTGCCTAATCAATCGTCCCGTGCGGATTAACACCTAAGAGGACCTTTCTACCCATGCTTGAAAGCCCTTAATCCAATCCCGTCCTAGATTCCGTTTCTCCTTCGACTGAGAAGGCCTACGCTTACCTCTCCCTTTGCCTTTGCCCACGAATTGCGCCTAGAACAGGGGATAAAAGAACATAATTACATTATCCCTTCGACGACTGAGACGGGGCTTGCCCCTTTCATTTCACATGGAATTGATCGCCTATTTTAAGTAATATGGAATATTACCCTCGCTGACAACGTACCTATCTTAGAAATTCCTCCTATATTTACTGGATCTTGGGTAACTTAGACTGAGATTGGAACTTGATTTGATCATTCGCTCCTCATTCTTAACGAGATGAGCTCATTCATTCCTTGCGCTTAGTTACCTGAATTCATTCCTCCACGGAGAGAGGCTCTATGAAAGAAGAGAATACGGAGCAACCTTCGCCTGAGACGGGGCTTCCTTACCTTAGAGTGGACAGAGACTGATCCTAGCTTTCTGACTGGGCAAGCAGCTCCTAGTAAAGAGAAAGAGATAGTTATAACATTTTTACGATATTTCATGTACGCTTCGCTTACCTTTCACTCCTGAACCCACCTTCGTCTTCCTGGAGAGGAGTTTGTTTTATAACTATGGGTAGCCTGCTTTTCAATTGAATCAACATCAATAGGACTGTGCCCAGCATAAGATTCTTCTTCTGCGTCTAATCCCTTTTCTAATCTTTCAGTTTCTACCCCCATAACTGATACAGGTGAGCGGCGTACCTAGCCTGTCACACTACGGACCTCTCGTTCTTGCCTGGTGAACCCCAATCTTCATCTCCTCTTCCCCTGATGTTCAATCCCCGTGGTGAACACAACACTAGAAGAGTCAGCAATCGGGTCTTTCGTAGAAACCCCTGCCTGAATGAACACTGCTATCTCGCCTTCTGATCTTGATTAAGATATTTTCCAAATTTCTTTCCTACTTCTGTCTATTCGCTTCTACCGGGAGGATTTCCCTGATTGGCTCTCTTGCCTGGAATGACTTCCCTCAGTCCCGTCCCTACTTCTTCTCATGCCACTAATGGATTTCCACTTTTGGACTCCACATATTCAATCTTCATGGCTCGCGGGTCGGAAAGAGTCCACATCTTCCATTGATTGGGACTTGACTACTTCAGGTGGATCCGATCCTCTTCTTTAGGGTGGATCCCTTTCTATTGATTGCAGCTCGTGAGCAAACTACCTATCTAGATTACCATTCTAACCTGTCTTTGCTGAACTGTTCTAATATGGAATATTACCCTAGCTCACAGCTTATCCTTCTTAATTACATCATCCCTAACTCACAGGTTATCCTTCTATGATACATTGGATTTATTGGATTCGAAGTTCGGTTCGACTGAGCGAGCTGTCTTTGAACTTGGGCTGAGAAGAAAAAGAAAGCTTAATAGAGATTCTCCTCTTCGGATGGAGTAAGAGGCTCCTACTACAATATTACATATTGCCTACTTTACGGGTTACGGGTGAGCTACGAGCAGGCTTGATACCACTCCTTCGGACCCTTCGGACTCCAGCGCTTAGAAGAATCCTTATTTAACTATTATTACATAGATCCTTCCCTTGAGCAACAAGCAAATTCCCTGACTAAAGAAAGAACTGAGACTGAAAAATATTATAATTATACCCTTTTTCTTTGTAAGTCAACTTCCATCCCCTAAAGGGAGAGTAAACTCACCTTAGCAGTTTGATTATCCATTTTATTCCCCTGAGATTAAAGTAGCTACTGTACCTGTCTTTGAAGAAAGCTTCGAACCCGGCCTAAACGCTTCCTGAGACTCAACCCTACTTCGTCTTCGCCCTCCTGCCTTTCCAGTAGTGGATTCAGCTCATATTAGAAATTCTTACTTCACGAGAGAGATACTCACTATTGAAGGGTATACCCACGGGAGAGATACCGAAACTAGAAGCTTTGTTGCACCGCGCTCATTGACTTTCTATCAGAGGGGTTGACGTTCAGTGCCGTAGGTCAGAAAAGGAATGAGAGGTGAGAAGGAAGAGGAAGTGACATCTACTAATATAGTATAGAGATAGAGCTGAAAGTGAGAAGTAAATAAGTTGCTCCTCGCTAGCTGAACTGGATAGCTATTCTTTCTCTCCCAAATCCTTTCCTTAGCGGGTTTCGTGGATATTTGCTTTTGATCACTGGATGAAGGGGAAGCCGGCTTCTTTTATGGGTGGCTACGGCACTCTGCCTTTAGCAACGACAATAACCCTTCTTTTAGCTACCGTAGGAACTCCGGGAACGAGGCCGCCTTATCCCTTGCCCTTGGGGCAAGGAGCGGATTTGGGTTCGGTATTTCGTGACTTGGCTGTTGAAGAAGGAGGCTCCACCTTAGCATACCACACATTCCCGTCGGGCAGGATTCTTTTATGGCGGGTTGGTTTATTCATCCAGAACAGCAGGAATAGAAGAATCAGCAGTGAACGAGGAATCACCGATTTCAGTCGTAACAAGCTCACCAGCTTCAGGTTGCTTTTAGCATCATCCATTGATACCGGGAGGGCAAAGCCCCCCTTCACCTTCAAGCTTAGAAGTTGAGTTAGTAGGACCTTTTCTGACTGGAATCTCCTCTGCTCTGACAGCTCAAGAATCTTATTCTTTTCTTCCTGGGGTCAGTGCAAGTCAAGTAAAGAATCAATCAATCAATATTGCCTCGATCCAGGAACTAAATCGAAACTTTCAACAGCTAGCGAGCGTTAAATCACATTCTTCTGGTCTCAATCAATATAAATCATTCCGGAAAGTGGACAAGCAAACAAACCAAACTTGCGTTAGTAGGATGTACTTTTAACTGACGTTAGTAGGATGCATTTCATTTTCTCTTCAATTTCCCCTACGGGCAGAAGTGAGAAAGAGGTAAGTTGCCCGTTGTCTCAGGGAGGTGGGATGCGGGCAGCCGCTGCTGCTATCCCTTCATTTGCTGGCCATCTTGAATTATTTTTAGGAAGGAAGGAGCCCTTTCCGCTAGACAGCTAGCCATGTGGCTGCACTGATAGTCACTTTCAAGTTTATGAGCACTACCCATGAGGTTCTCGTCGAAAACTGGTTTTGGGTTTGCTCGATCAAGGGAAAGGCAAGCGATTCGATAACCAATGAGATTCTCGTCACAAAGAGCAGCTACTAAGAGGCTGCTTGCTGTCTTCTCCTCTTTATGAGTCCCGCTAGGAAGGAAGAGTTCGTTCATTTAGATAGGATAGCTATCCGTGAACTGAAATGAAAAGGAAGTGGAATTAGTCTTTTTTCCGAGTAGTCGTTTTTCTTTACTTATATTGTATTGGATTTTCCAGTGGAGAGGGCGGGAAAGATTGACCAGGGCAGGCTCGATAGATAGGTACGATAGGTACAAACTCGAGTTGAATAGAGTGAAAGGGAATAGCTCACTGAAAGAAAGTCTTAGTTTTTCACCAGCGTTAAATCGAAGTCAGAGATTTGAGCAATTTCCCGCAAAGAAAGGTAAGGCAGATGCCAGACTTAGCACAACACTTCTCAGAACGAATTCCCCTTTCTTTACACTTATAGGTTAGCATCATCCTTGCTTCGGCTTGATTACGAAGAAGAGGCTTAAGAGGGCTCACTAGACCACGAAATGACTAGGACAGAGGAACAAAGGAGAACACCACCGCCTTACACGACTTCCTGTTACAGATATTTCATATCTTCCTGACTTCCCTTTCTGACTAAAGCTTTCGGACTACTGGTATTAAAGGAGCTGACTTCCCTTTTGAACTAGCTCCATCCCTTGCTTCGCCCACTACTGCTAGAGTACATAAGACTTGGTACATTTAGAGAACACCAGCTCATGAACTTTGCCAGTCGAATGGGCGGAACCTGACTCATCAAGCAAACAAAAAAGGAGCCTTCCCTAATCATAATGGGCTGGGCCCTTGTATCCGCATATGAAGCGTCACGTAGCATCTTTAATTCGTGACGTGAGCTCTTCAGTTTGTGAGTTCTCGAGCTGCTATGCTTTAGCGTATCAACAGGGCAAGGCTTACTAATCGGCTCGATCTTTATCGTAATCGTATAAAGAAGAACTGGCCTCGCGTCAGATATTGGTTGCGCGGATCGGCGGCTTGCAACATCACATCTGGAACGACCGATCTATGAATCTAAAGCTTTACGCGTAGAAAGACGTCCAGAAAGCTTGAATAAGATTGTTTCATTTTTCTACGAAAAAGAAATCTTTCAGAATTCTGAAAGAGTCTTTCACTCATGCATTTCCTTTGCGGCAAGAAGAAGACATTGTTGATGCAGTTGCGCACATTTTTTCTTTTTTTTTTCGTCGAGATTGGGTTGGTGTTCAGTGCCGTGGGTACAAGATCGAAAAGACGTGGGCAAACCAAGTACGATGCCCAAGAGAAAAGGAACGAGGGGAAGAATCGACGAGAAATCCATAACAAAAAATCGTGAATGAAAAAGCGTGACGAGAATTCTCAACCCGAGATGTTAGAAGGTGCAAAATTAATGGGTGCCGGAGCTGCTACAATTGCTTCAGCGGGAGCTGCTGTCGGTATTGGAAACGTGTTCAGTTCTTTGATCCATTCCGTGGCACGAAATCCATCATTGGCTAAACAATCATTTGGTTATGCCATTTTGGGCTTTGCTCTAACCGAAGCTATTGCATCGTTTGCCCCAATGATGGCCTTTTTGATCTCATTCGTCTTCCGATCTAAGAAAGAAAAGAAGGTTTCAGTCTCATAAAGCAAGACCTCTTTCACATAAGAAAGTGGAGGCGGGCTTGGGTACGATCTAAAACGATTCCACATGAAAGAGGACTGCCCTCTTGAGTAATGGGAAGCGGGCTAGTCCCCGAAAATGCTCGTTCCGAAGT
>OJLB01000622.1_pt1 | contig 14160 bp, 8 predicted proteins | sample 1596861 | NCBI WGS metagenome assembly OJLB01 (sample SAMEA3904681, study PRJEB24821) | metagenome | biome: Builtin; feature: hospital; material: surface | place: USA | collected 2013-06-06
GCCTTATAGGATAAGGCTTGCGGGGATTTTTAGCCTCCATTTTGTTACTTACGTCCTTTCAAACATTATAAAAATCACCCGCCTTGATTTCAGGTAAAGCAACAGGATACTGGTTTTCCCATACATACCGCCCACTCTGAGAACAGATGACTTCAACCATCTCATCTAAAGAGACACTGTCCACCGCAGCAGCTTTGCCTCTCCGATGGCATTCGGAACCATAAACACCTATGGCAAACTGATCTGCCCCTAAGCCAAAAGGTCGTCTGAAAACCCGATTTCAAGTTTTCAGACGACCTTCCAATATCGCTATTACAAACAGATTACTTGGGCTGCCAAGAATCTTTCAGCGTGACCGTGCGGTTGAACACGGGATGCTCGGGGCTGTGGTCTTTGCGGTCGGTCACGAAATAGCCCAGTCGCTCAAACTGCCAACGGCTTTCAGCGGGCAGGTTTTTGGCTGCCGGTTCAGCGTAGGCGGTGATTTCTTTGACGGACTCAGGGTTGAGGAAATCGGTGAACGGCAGATAGTTACCGTCTTCGCCACGCACGGCATCGGGACGCTCGACGGTAAAGAGGCGGTCGTACAGGCGGACTTTGATTTCGGCGGCGTGTTCGGCGGAAACCCAGTGAATCACGCCTTTGACTTTTCTGCCTTCTGGATTTTTGCCCAAGGTGTCGTGGTCGATGCTGCATTTGAGTTCGACAACGTTGCCTGCCTCGTCTTTTACGACTTCGTCGCACTTAATCACATAGCCGTGACGTAGGCGCACTTCGCCGCCGATTGTCAGGCGTTTGAAGCCTTTGGGCGGATTTTCGGCAAAGTCGTCCGCTTCGATGTAAATGGTTTGGGACACGGGAATTTCGCGCTCGCCCATTTCTTCGTGATTGGGGTGGAACGCGGCGCGGCGGCTTTGGGTTTTACCGGCTTCAAAGTTGGTCAGTGTCACTTTGAGCGGGTTCAAGACCGCCATCAGGCGCGGAGCGGAGTTTTCCAGCTCTTCGCGAATCGCGCCTTCCAACACGCTCATATCGACGATGTTTTCAGATTTGGAAATACCGGCGCGTTTGGCAAACAGGCGCAGGCCTTCGGGCGTGTAGCCGCGGCGGCGCATACCGGAAATGGTCGGCATACGCGGGTCGTCCCAGCCGGAAACATAGCCTTCTGAAACCAGTTGGTTCAGCTTGCGTTTGGAGGTGATGGAATACAAAAGCTCCAAACGGGAAAACTCGTATTGGCGCGGACGGGTAGGAAATGGACTCAACAGACTCATAATTTCTTTTATTAAATTTAAATAATCTGAAATTAATTCAGCAATTCTTGTCCATTCTTCATCCAAAGATCCTCCCTCACAGCTACGCAAAGAAATATCAAATAATTTTTGCAATATATTTACATTTAACTTAGATTCTAAATTTAAGTTTTCAAGCTGAAAAGAAATCATTCTTCTCATATTTGAAATTTCATTATCAATTTCAATATGCTTATTAATATTATTTCCTAAATCTAGTTGTATATATTTACTTTGCAAATTTGAAAGAATACAACTTAACACATTGATTGCAGATCTTGTTTTATCATTAGTAACAATAATATTATCCACAACCCAGTCATACAGCGGGCGGTGCGCTTCAAATTCGAGCGTACACAAGGAATGCGTGATGCCTTCGATGGCATCGGAAATGCAATGCGTGTAGTCGTACATCGGGTAGATGCACCATTTGTCGCCGGTGTTGTGGTGATGGGCGCGGCGGATGCGGTAGATGACGGGGTCGCGCATATTGATGTTGCCTGATGTCATGTCGATTTTCAGGCGCAGGGTTTTGCTGCCGTCGGGGAATTCGCCGTTTTTCATACGTGTGAACAGGTCGAGGTTTTCTTCGATACTGCGGTCGCGGTAAGGGCTGTTTTTGCCTGCTTCGGTCAGCGTGCCGCGGTATTCGCGCATTTCTTCGGGCGTCAAATCATCGACATATGCTTTGCCGTCTTTGATCAAACCGACGGCGTAGTCGTAAAGCTGGTCGAAATAATTGGAAGCGAAGCGCGGCTCGCCTGCCCAATGGAAACCGAGCCACTCGACATCTTCTTTGATGGCGTTGACGTATTCGTCGTTTTCTTTTTCGGGGTTGGTGTCGTCGAAACGCAGGTTGCACAAACCGTCGTAAATATACGCCAAACCGAAGTTCAGGCAGATGGATTTGGCGTGGCCGATGTGCAGGTAGCCGTTGGGTTCGGGCGGGAAACGGGTTTGGATGGCTTCGTGTTTGCCGCCTTTGAGGTCTTCTTCGATGATGGTGCGGATGAAATGGTTGTCCGCGAATTGGTCTTTATTGAGCATAATGGTTCTTTATTGGGAAGGGATTGGGTTTCAGACGATGTATCTATAAAGGGTCGTCTGAAAAGGGCTTTATTGTACCCGACTTGACTCTATCGTTATAGTGGTGCACTCAAAGCGGCACAGGTTCGGCAACCAGCCATTCTACGCCCGCATCGCCCAAAACTTTCTGCATGGCGGCTTCTGGTACGCGGTCGGTAAATACTTTGTCAAACGAGCCGATGTCGCCCAGTCTGACCAAGGCGTTGCTGTTGAATTTGCTGTGATCCACGCCCAAATACCTGACCCGCGCATTGGTCATCATTGCCTGCATGACGCTGACTTCTTTATAGTCGTAGTCCAAAAGCGAGCCGTCGCTTTCCACGCCGTGCGTACTCATGACGGCATAATCGACTTTAAACTGATTGATAAAATCAACCGTCGCCACGCCCGTAATCCCGCCGTCCAATGGGCGCACAACGCCGGAGGTGATGATGACGGTGTAGTCGGTGCGCGCGGACGTGATGGAGGCGACGTAAATATTGTTGGTGATAATCCGCAGGTTTTTGCGCTGCTTGACCAACTCGGCAGCAACGGCTTCCATCGTCGTACCTATGCTGATAAACAGTGACGAATTGTCGGGAATGTGGGCGGCAATCAGGCGGGCGATGGCGTTTTTTTCATTTTGGCAATGATTGCGCTTGCCTTGCGCCGCGTTGCCGGAAATATCGCCGACCGACGCTCCGCCGTGGTAACGCTTCAACTGACCGCTTTCGCTCAATTCCTGTATGTCGCGGCGTATGGTCTGCGGGGTAACGTCCAAGGCTTCCGCAAGTTGCTCGACCGTCATGAAATGTTGCTCGCGCACGAGCGTGAGGATATGTTCGTGTCTCTGTATTTTCGGTTTCATCTGGATTCGTTTCCATTCGTTCCGGTTCGTTTGAATTCGGATTGTACGCCTTTTGCCCGAAACCGGAAAAGGCAGCCGTCGATTTGGCTTTTGCCAAAACCAAAGGTCGTCTGAAAACCTGAATCCGGTTTTCAGACGACCTGTTTATATTGCAAACCGTTTACCAAGTCGTTACGAATTGTTCCAAATCGGTATTTTTCGCACCGCCCCCCTCTTCCATAGGAGAGCCGATCATCATCAGCCCGATAATCTTGTCTTTGTCCGAACAGCCGAATGCTTCGCGCAAGAGCGGGCTGTTGACCCACATTCCCGTAATCCACACGTTGTCGAAGCCCTGCGCGGAAGCGGCAAGCTGCAACCCGTAGGCGGCACAGCCCGCGCTCAACATCTGTTCCCATTCGGGTTTGGGCTTCGCCACTTCGCGATTAGGCGCAAAAGTTACGCCGATAACCATCGGAGCCATATTGCCCACCCGCTCGGCCTTTCTCATAACATCGTCGCCAAAATTCAATTCGGTAACGGTCCGGCACAAAATTTCGCGGAAACGTTGCAATCCTTCCGCACTTTGAATGACGGTGAATCGGAACGGACGCATATTGCCATGATCGGGAACCTGCGTAGCGGCTTGAAGCATTGCTTCCAGTTGCTCTGCGTTCGGCGCGGGAGCAGTCAGTTTTTTGGATGAACGACGTGTGGTGAGAAGGTGTAAAGCGTCCATTTTTTTCTTTCGAACCAGTTAAAACAGCGGTTTTTATAGCACAAAGCGAATGGGAAAACCATATTTGGAAATGCGGCTGAAAGGCAGAGCAATGCGACAGGTGCCAACATCATTACATAAATTTACTCTATATAAATAGAAGCCGTTAATCTGCCGCATCCAATATAAAGGTCATCTGAAAACAAGCGCAGCAAATTTTCAGACGACCTTTATATATAAAAATAAAAATAAAACCCTTAGCCGTAACGCCGTTGGAAATCGCTCATAAAGTCCGCCAATGCCTGTACGCCTTCGAGCGGCATGGCGTTGTAGATGCTGGCGCGCATGCCGCCGACGGTTTTGTAGCCTTTGAGCAGACACAGGCCTTGCAGTTCGGCTTCGAGGACGAAGCGGTGGTTGAGTTCGGCTGAGGCGGTTTGGAAGACGACGTTCATTTTCGAGCGGGCATCGGGGCGGATTCGGTTGACGTAGAAGCCACCGCTGCCGTCGATGGCATTGTAGAGCGTTTGGGCTTTGATGTTGTTGATGGCTTCGATTTTCTTCACGCCGCCTTGTGTCAGCAGCCAGCGGAACACTAAACCTGACATATAAATGGCGTAGGTTGACGGGGTGTTATACATACCGTCGCGGTTGATGTGCGAACGGTAGTTGAAGACGTCGGGGATGCTGTCGGGACAGCGGTCGAGCAGGTCTTCGCGGATGATGACGACGGTTGCTCCGGCGGGACCGATGTTTTTTTGCGCGCCCGCGTAAATCAGCCCGTAGTCGGAAACGTCAAATTCGCGCGAGAGGATTTCGCTGGACATATCGCAAACGAGCGGCGGCAGGTCGTCTGAAAGTTTGGGAACGGTTTGGTATTGCAGGCCGTTGACGGTTTCGTTGATGGCGAAGTGGACAAAGGCAGAGTTTTTGTCTATGTCCCAAGTTTCAACGGGCGGCAGGGCGGTGTAGTCGAATTGTTCGCCGCCGTGTGCCGCGAGTCGGATTTCGGTATCGGTCAGCCGGCTCATTTGTTCGTAGGCGATGCGGCTCCAGTTGCCCGTTACCACCGCGTCGGCAGACGGAAAGCCATGCGCCAAGTTCATCGCAACCATGTTGAATTGCGTGGTCGCGCCGCCTTGCAGGAACAGGATTTTGTAGTTGGAAGGAATGTTCAGCAGCGTACGCAGGTCTTGTTCGGCGTGATGGAGGATGCTGAGGAACATTTCCGAGCGGTGGCTCATCGCCATGACGGGGAAGCCAGTGCCGTTGTAGTCGAGCATTTCTTGCTGCGCGGTACGCAATACGGCTTCGGGCAGGACGGCGGGGCCTGCGGAAAAGTTGTAGATGGTGCGGACGGACATGGCAATGCCTTTTTTGTTTCGATGATAACAGCTTTGGATTTTAGAATGACGGCGTGCTTCGTGCAAGCTGTACGGAAGGAAAATGGAGTCGTCTGAAAAAGAATTGTTGAGAATAATATGATGATTATCAAGGGGTAAGTTTGAACAGTCATTTTTCAGACGACTGTTTTTGTCAACAATTTTTAAGTTTCACTTTATGCAATCCGACATATTCGTTCTATGAGGTCGTCTGAAAAAAAGCCGCGATAAATCAACGCTTTTCTTTTGAGTGGAAAGCGGTTATAATAAGCCAATTTTTCAACTCCGACGAAAAATGGCCACCGGGCCATTTTTTTGTTTATGTACTCCGGGAGATTCATGGATATTCAAACAATTCTCGAAAAAACCCTGCCGGGTTTGGGCTACGAACTGGTCGATTTCGAGCTGACCGCGCAAGGTACGCTGCGCGTGTTCATCGATAAAGAAGGCGGGATTACCGTCGAAGACTGCGCGACCGTCAGCAATCATTTGAGCCGCGTGTTCATGGTGGAAGACATCGATTATAAAAATCTGGAAATTTCCAGCCCCGGCCTTGACCGTCCGCTGAAAAAAGCCGCCGATTTCGTACGCTTTGCAGGACAGCAGGCAAAAATCAAAACCCGCCTGCCGGTTGACGGACAAAAGAATTTTATCGGCCGCATCGAGGGTTGTGAAAACGATACCGTAACGCTCTCTTTCGACGGCAAAACCGCGCAAATCGGCTTAGATAATATCGATAAAGCCCGCCTGCGCCCCGAATTTAAATTTTAAAACTTGATATTGGAGATTCTCAAAAATGAGTCGCGAAATGTTGCAACTTGCCGAAGCGTTGGCAAGCGAAAAAAACGTTGAAGCGGAAGTGGTGTTCCAAGCATTGGAATTCGCCCTTTCTACCGCAGCCAAGAAAAAAGCCGACCGCGAGCATATGGACGTGCGCGTCGAAATCGACCGCGATACCGGCGAATACCATACTTTCCGCCGCTGGCTGATTGTTGCCGACGAGGACTACACCTATCCCGATCTAGAAAAAACCATCGAAGAAATCCAAGAAGAAATTCCGGGTACTGACATTCAAATCGGCGACTACTACGAAGAAACGCTGCCGAACGAAGGCTTTGGCCGCCAAGCCGCGCAAACTGCCAAACAAATCATCCTGCAACGTATCCGCGATGCCGAGCGCGAGCAAAATCTGAATGAGTTCTTGGCTGTTAAAGAAGACATCGTTTCCGGTACGGTAAAACGCGTAGAACGCCACGGCATCATCGTCGAAGTCGTTCCGGGCAAGCTGGACGCGCTGATTCCGCGCGAACAAATGATTCCGCGTGAAAACTTCCGCGGCGGGGACCGTATTCGCGCACTGTTTTTGCGTGTGGACGAAATCGGCAATACCGGCCGCAAACAAGTCATCCTCAGCCGTACTTCGGGCGATTTCCTCGCGAAGCTGTATGAAATGGAAGTGCCTGAAATTGCAGACGGTTTGTTGGAAATTCGCGAAGTGGCGCGCGACCCGGGTCAACGTGCGAAAGTGGCGGTCAAAGCCAACGACCAACGCATCGACCCGCAAGGCACCTGTATCGGCGTGCGCGGCTCCCGTGTGAACGCCGTCAGCAACGAATTGGCAGGCGAGCGCATTGATGTGGTGCTATGGTCGTCTGAAACTGCCGAGTTCGTGATGAATGCGCTGTCTCCTGCCGAAGTCAGCCGCATCGTGATTGATGACGACAAACACGCGGTTGACGTAATCGTTGCCGAAGACCAGCTTGCACTTGCTATCGGTCGCGGCGGTCAAAACGTGCGCTTAGCATCCGATTTGACAGGTTGGCAGTTGAACATCATGACTGTCGAAGAAGCGGACGAACGCACCGCCGCCGAAGACGCAGCCATCCGCGACCTCTTTACCGCGCATCTGAACATCGACGACGAGACCGCCGATATTTTGGTTGAAGAAGGTTTTGCCACGTTGGAAGAAGTCGCTTACGTTCCTGCTGCCGAATTGCTTGCCATCGAAGGCTTTGACGAAGAAATCGTCGAAACCCTGCGCAACCGCGCCCGTGATGCGATTCTGACCATGGCGATTGCGTCCGAAGAGAAGCTGGAAGAAGTTTCAGACGACATGCGCAATTTGGACGGCGTAGATTCCGACATGCTCCGCAAACTGGCGGAAGCCGGCGTAACCACACGCGACGATTTGGCGGAACTTGCCGTTGACGAACTGATTGAAATAACCGGTGTAGATGAAGAAGCGGCGAAAAAAGTGATTCTTGCCGCCCGCGAACACTGGTTTACCGAAGAGAACTAATGGGGGTACAGATGAGTAACACAACCGTAGAACAATTTGCCGCCGAACTGAAACGCCCCGTCGATGATTTGTTGAAACAACTGAAAGAAGCCGGCGTCAATAAAAACAGCGGCAGCGATTCCCTGACTCTGGACGACAAGCAACTGCTGAACGCCTATCTGAAAAAGAAAAACGGCAATGACGGCGGAACCATCAGCATTCGCCGCAAAAAAACCGAAGTCAGCACTGTCGGCGGCGTCAAAGTCGAACGCAAACGTGGCCGTGCCGTAACGATTCCTTCGCCGGAAGAGCTTGCTGCCGAAGCTAAAGCCAAAGCAGTAGCTGAGGCGCAAAAAGCCGAGCAGGCAGAAGCGAAAGACCAAGCTGAAGAACAGGCAAAAGCCGAAGCAGAAGCCGCCGCCCGTGCCGAAGCGCGTGCGAAAGCCGAAGCAGAAGCTGCGAAACTGAAAGCTGCCAAGGCTGCTAAATCCGAGCCTAAGGCTAAAGCGGAAGAAGCGAAACCTGTTGAAGCGGCTGAAAAAACTGCCGAAGCCCAAGCCGTTGAAAACAAAGCCGACGACAAACCGGCAGAACCTGCTGCGCAAGCAGTTCAGGCTGAAGACAAACCTGCTCAAAGGTCGTCTGAAAAACCTGCCGAAGGCAAAACCAAGCCTAAACAAGACAAAGGCAATAAAGGCAAAGACGCGAAAAAAGCAGCAAAACCCGCTGCTCCAGCCGCTCCGCAACCTGTGGTCAGCGCAGAAGAGCAAGCGCAACGCGACGAAGAAGCGCGCCGCGCTGCCGCTTTACGCGCCCATCAGGAAGCCTTGTTGAAAGAAAAACAAGAGCGTCAGGCGCGCCGCGAAGCCATGAAGCAACAGGCAGACCAACAAGCCAAACCCGCAGCCGAAGCCAAAGCCGGTGAGCAACGCAAACCTGCCGAAAAAGCCAAAGCCGTACCGGCAGACAGCAAAGCCGCCAATCCAGCCCGTGCCAAAAAAGAAGACCGTCACAACCGCGACGATGACAACCAAAGCCGCAACGCCAAAGGTAAAGGCGGTAAAGGCGGCCGCGACCGTAATGCCCGCAACGGCGACGATGAGCGCGTACGCAGCGGCAAGAAAGGTAAAAAGCTGAAACTCGAGCCGAACCAACATGCTTTCCAAGCGCCGACTGAGCCCGTCGTACACGAAGTCTTGGTTCCCGAAACCATTACCGTTGCCGATTTGGCACACAAAATGGCAGTCAAAGGCGTGGAAGTGGTCAAAGCCCTGATGAAAATGGGTATGATGGTGACCATCAACCAATCCATCGACCAAGACACCGCCCTGATTGTGGTGGAAGAACTCGGCCACATCGGCAAACCTGCTGCCGCCGACGATCCCGAAGCATTCTTGGATGAAGGCGTGGAAGCTGTGGAAGCCGAAGCATTGCCGCGTCCGCCGGTTGTTACCGTGATGGGTCACGTCGACCACGGTAAAACCTCGCTGCTGGACTACATCCGCCGCGCCAAAGTGGTACAAGGCGAAGCGGGCGGCATTACCCAGCACATCGGCGCATACCACGTTGAAACCCCGCGTGGTGTGATTACCTTCTTGGATACCCCGGGTCACGAAGCGTTTACCGCCATGCGTGCGCGCGGTGCGAAAGCAACCGACATCGTGATTCTCGTGGTCGCTGCCGACGACGGCGTGATGCCGCAAACCATCGAGGCCATTGCCCACGCTAAAGCAGCAGGCGTGCCGATGGTGGTTGCTGTGAACAAAATTGATAAAGAAGCCGCCAACCCTGAGCGTATCCGCCAAGAGTTGACCGCACACGAAGTCGTACCTGACGAATGGGGCGGCGATGTGCAATTCATCGACGTTTCCGCCAAAAAAGGCATCAATATCGACGCATTGCTCGAAGCCGTATTGCTCGAAGCCGAGGTATTGGAGCTGACCGCCCCTGTCGATGCGCCCGCGAAAGGTATCATCGTCGAAGCCCGTCTGGACAAAGGACGCGGCGCGGTCGCTACCCTCTTGGTGCAAAGCGGTACGCTGAAAAAAGGCGATATGCTGCTTGCCGGTACCGCGTTCGGTAAAATCCGTGCGATGGTTGATGAAAACGGCAAAGCCGTCAACGAAGCCGGTCCGTCTATTCCGGTCGAAATCCTCGGCTTGTCCGACGTGCCGAACGCCGGTGAAGACGCGATGGTGTTGGCAGACGAGAAAAAAGCCCGCGAAATCGCACTCTTCCGTCAAGGCAAATACCGCGATGTGCGCCTTGCCAAACAGCAGGCGGCGAAGCTGGAAAATATGTTCAACAACATGGGCGAAAACCAAGCCCAATCCTTGTCAGTCATCATCAAAGCAGACGTACAAGGTTCTTACGAAGCTCTGTCGGGCAGCCTGAAAAAACTGTCCACTGACGAAGTGAAAGTGAACGTATTGCATAGCGGCGTCGGCGGCATTACCGAGTCGGACGTCAACCTTGCCATTGCTTCGGGCGCGTTCATCATCGGCTTTAACGTGCGTGCAGATGCGTCTTCGCGCAAACTTGCCGAAAATGAAAACGTGGAAATCCGCTACTACAACATCATTTACGATGCCATTGACGACGTCAAAGCAGCCATGAGTGGCATGCTGGCGCCGGAAGAGAAAGAGCAGATTACCGGTATGGTTGAAATCCGTCAGGTCATCAGCGTATCCAAAGTCGGCAACATCGCAGGCTGTATGGTTACCGACGGCGTGGTCAAACGCGATTCGCATATCCGCCTTATCCGCAACAACGTGGTCATCCACACCGGCGAACTGTCTTCTTTGAAACGCTACAAAGACGACGTCAAAGAAGTCCGCATGGGCTTCGAATGTGGCTTAATGATCAAAGGCTACAACGAAATTATGGAAGGCGACCAATTGGAATGCTTCGACATCGTCGAAGTTGCCCGCTCACTGTAATTTCCCGTTGTAAATAAAAGGTCGTCTGAAAACCATGAAAAGTGGTTTTCAGACGACCTTTTCCATATCTGCCGGATCAAAAGACAAGAAAGACAAATTAAGTTGAAAAGCCTAACAATCTTTTGAAATTAAAAGATTTCATTTAGATACAACTCTAACCCGTGATTACTTTATTGACGGACATTCAGGGGCATATCGGTGAATATATTTTCGAGAGTATTTTCAGATACCCCAAATCATACCCCTGAAAACGGTTAATTCAATTAGGCAGAAACAGGCGGGATTAGATGATATATGGACACCGAAACCAGCGGTAAGCCTTGTATTTCTTAGCTTTGGTTTAGGGCGTCAGACTGCGATAGATAAAAAAATAACCGCTGATAAGCGGTTTTTTTTGTCAGGGTCTCTCTCGAAATGAAAGCATATCATGTTGATTTAAATATATTTTATTTTTTAGCAAATCAATAATACCGTAAAAAATACCGTAAATTTGTCAAAGTCAAAATTTTTCAGGGGCGTTTTGTGGTATTTCTGCCAAGCTGTGAAATATGGTCAGATTGTAACACCAGCAATCACGCGCCGTCTTATGGGCTGGTGCTTGCCCTATTTTTCCAGCCGTCCGATATTGGTAGGTGTAGTCATATGCCTACACCCGTACTGGTGCTTGCTCTATTTTTCCAACCGTCCGATATTGTCTTTCGGACGGCTTTTGTGTGTATCGGCTCTGTCGGTCATGCGCCCAAACAAAAAAGCGTATATAGATAAAAAAGTAGTGGTTACCGTGGTTACCGTGCTTCCAAATCCTTATAAATCGGGGCTTTCACGGTAACCACTTACAGAGCTTTACATGGTTACCGCTGGTTACCGCTATTTGATTTGGGGTGTAAGTACATGAAAATAAAAGGGTAACCACTAGTAACCACTCGGTAACCTGTTAAATTAATGTAGGTGGTTACCGTTTTTTCTTTGTTTTTATATTGATATTCATATAGTTATAAATGTTAAGTTTTGTGGTAACCACGGTAACCACCATATTTGTCTCGCGCATATGGTTTTATCTTTTCGCGTGTCTTGGTCTTCTTTCCTTTTTATGGACTCGCAAAATTCAGGGACTGCATTATTACGCGCGCGCGTATTGGTGTCGAAATTATTTATTCCACTGCCTGCCTTTTGGGTAGATATGGCGTAAATAGGCTAAAATTGCGCTGTAAGCGTGTTTCATTGATTGGGTAGCAACTGTATTTTGCCCGACGGGGTGAAAAATACAGTTGCTACACCTTGGTTTTAAAGTTTGTGCCACCCTCAGGTGGGGTGTGTGGCGCAGCCACGAACGCCGTTAGCGGGGATGCAGGCTACGGCTTACTTTTTTTTGTTGTGTGCTTTAAGCCATTTTTGCATTTGTTCAATTTCCGCTTGTTGTGCGTTAATAATATCCTCAGCAAGCTTACGCATCTCAGGATCCTTTCCGTATTTTAATTCAACTTCCGCCATTTTTACTGCGCCAATATGGTGTGGCAACATACCTGCTGCAAAAGCAACATCAGGATCTTTATATTGCGCAGCAGCCATCATGTCTTGATTCATTTGATTCATACCTTGCATTAATTCTTGTTGCATTGCAGAATCTGTCGACATTGACATATTCATGTGTGCTTGATGCGGTTGTTCATTAGCTTGGGCATAATTTGAAATTGCAACAGCGCTAAGTGTGATAAAAGTCATAAGTTTTTTCATGTTTTTCGCCTATGTGATAACTGAAGGAGCACAAATCATAAACTTTGACCTAAGGTTAAAGTCAATATTTATTTCGATACACAAGGGTTGGTATAAGGAAAGGGTCAAACAGTCCTAATTTTTGAAATTTAGGTGCTTCCTGTTGATTTTATGCTTTCTTGGTTGGTCTGCCTGAATGTTTGGACGTAAAAAAGCCCGCCATTGTCGGTAATAGCGGGCTTGCTCTTGGTTATTCGTCAAAGTCGGGCGGGGCTTCTCCCATCAAAACATAGAATCGGCTTGCACTGCCATTGCGTTTGCGCTGGTGTTGCCATCTGCCGTTATCGGCTTTTTTTAACCATTCGTGATTATGTAGGACTTCACACACTTTACGCAGGCCATATCCTTTACAGACTTCATTTTCAAAGGTAAAGGGGATTATCCAATATTCATCTATGCTTCCCTCTTGTTTCCGATAACCTGCGTGATTTTGGTTTGTGTTTTGGGCGTTCCAGTCTGAAAAGCGCATAGATAGGGCGTTAACGTCCATAAAGGCGATTACTTGCTCAATGATACGGCGATCCTCGCGGTTTCCTGTGCCGTTTTCTTCAAGCCATTCATTGAAACACTGCCTTACTCCTGCTTCTCCTGCTCCTTGTCTCATGCCGGTAATAGGGGCGGCATATTCCAAGACGGCGGCCAAAAGGGCGAAGCGGCGGGCAATTCTTCGCGCCTGTCCCTCCATTGGTGGCAAGGTCTCAAGGAATCGGTCGCGGCTGGCTTCTACGGCTTGGGCGGCGGCTTCTTTTCCGTCTTTGAGGATTTGGCGGATAAGGGCGCGGCCTGCTGTTCCTCGCTGCTTGGCTGTGGCTTGGTTGATATGCTCCGACAGTTTCGCGCCATCTGCGAAGCCGTGTAACGTGTCGTAAATGCCATATCTTGCCTCTGCCTGTATGTCAGGCAATCTAACATGATTACCCGCTTTCCATTGGGCGCGGTCTCCTATCAGGCTCTCTGGGTTTATTTCGCCGGTCGAAAGTATCAGATTGCGCCATGTTTTCTGCCTACGGTTGCCGCCATCTTTCGCCCCTTGTGTTCTTGATACGCCGTTGATAACGCTGTAAACCATTTGCGGGATTTTTCGCGGGTCGGCTGATTGCCCGATTTCATCTAACACTAGCAAGCCATCATTGCGGGCTAAAGCTAAATTCTGCAAGCCAAGCGGGGTAGTATCCCAATTTCCTTTAGTGGTTTCAGGGTCTCCCCATACGCTCAAGGCAAGCCGCGCGGCGGTTGTTTTGCCTTTTGAGGAATCGCCCGCCAAATGGAAACCGCCTCCCTCTTCGTTCAAAAGTGCCAAGAATGGCGCGGCCATGCTTAAACCTAAAGCAAGGCATAGGCGGCTATTGTTCTCTGCGTATCGCGCGGCCTGCTCCTGCCATTCCTTGAGGCTGCCTTTTTCTGTGTAACCGTCTCTTTGGCTGGTGTCTCCGTTGTATAGAATGTTTGTGCCGTCTGCGTTAACGGTTTCCCCGCCTGCCAGTATGTAGGCTTCCCCGTTCCAACCGGCGTGGTCGGTAATGGTAAAGGCTATCGGGCTTCCCTCTTTCTGCAAATAGTCTGCCAGTCTTTCCCTTTTTGCCCGCCCGCTCATGATGACTAGGCCGAAATTCTGCAAACGCTGCCAGCCTTGAACTGTGCCGATTTCTGCTTGTGGTAGGGCGGCGGTCTTTTGTTGGCGTGTGATTTTGTCTTTAAACTTGATAATCCGATAATACGCGCCGTCGTTGTCCTGCCCTGTGCCGATGATGTCGATAGGGTCGGAAAGCAATAGCGGCTCTGCTTCGATGACTTCGCCGTCTTTGCCTGTCCTGACGTTTATCCACCATACGCCCCGATGGTCGGTATCGAAGCGGGGGCGCGGGC
>OJLB01000625.1_pt1 | contig 14091 bp, 10 predicted proteins | sample 1596861 | NCBI WGS metagenome assembly OJLB01 (sample SAMEA3904681, study PRJEB24821) | metagenome | biome: Builtin; feature: hospital; material: surface | place: USA | collected 2013-06-06
GGCTCACTCTTTCCTGGTTCCTGCTGGAAGGCGGGGAAGGTTCGAGTAAGTAGGTTTCAAGTAAGAGAGTGGCAACAGTATCTTTCAGATCCTGCTCGTTAGCACGCAAGTCAGCGGGTCACTAATCTTCTCCAGTAACTAACCTTCTCTGGATCTCCGGCTACTAGAAACCTCTTATCTCCTGATCTCGTAACTGGGGAAGAACGGGCACAAGCAAAGGAATAGCTAGTATGAATCGCAATCCCAATCTCAATGCTTCTCTGTCTGCTTCGCAGAATAGTTCTGAGGTGATTGTCCATTGAGTGAAAGCATCCATCAAAAAAGTGCTACGAAAACTCCTAGCAATGTCTCTCCGGTTAGTGGGGTCAGGCGCTTCCAGCCACATGACAGGTGATATGTCTTGCTTGAATGCATCCAGTCCTGTTCATTCTACTGTTCCCATAACCCATTGCAAATGGATCCACTTGCAATGCGTCAAAAATAGGATCTGTTTCTGTTCGTTCACAAAAAGTGTGGTTTGGTTTACTTTCAAAATCTAGTTTGTACCTATACTCTCTATGAATTTGCTGTCTATTGGTTATAGGTTGATAATGATTGTTCAGTCTTATTTGTAGGTTGTGTGATTCAGGATCTGAAATCCGGGAAGCAGATTGGGAAAGGCCGTAAGGAGGGGGAGACTCTTCTACGTCGATGACTGCGACTTGACGTCTATTTCGGGTCATGTATCTAGTTTTGCTTGTTTCTCCACTGATATGCATGCTTTGCGGCATAAAAGATTAGGATACCCTAATGACGAAACTCTTCGAATAATTGATTCTTCTAGTAGTTTTTAAGTACTCACATTTCCATTTAAGAAATGCGAAACGTGTGTTATCTCCAAGCAGTCTTCTGTTCCATTTTTGTTGAGTCAAACTAAATGTGCTTTTTTCTAGTACATTCGGATGTTTGGGGGCCAGCCCCAGTTGCCTCAAAATCAGGGGCTAGATATGTTGTTAATTTATAGACGACTTGACGGATTTCTTTTTTTAAAATGATCCATTCTTTGAGAAAGGAAAGAGAAAGAAGACAATTTTCAATGTTCTGATAAGATGGAATTTGCCTTATTGCCTGGATATGATCCTCCTTGTGATAAGGATCCTCTTGTATCTTTTGTAGATAGGGACTTTAGTGTTCCCCCTGTATTGCATGCTCATTCCGACAGGTCTCACTCATCCGATGAAAGTGAAGCTCAAGAAGAGCCTCCCCCTCCACAGACTTCATCCTCGGCACCGGATTCAGGTTCAGTCATGCTTCGCCCTTCTTCACGTAAGTCTATTCTTCCCGTTGATTATGAGACATTCACTCCTCGACACCGTGCTTTTCTTGCTTCACTTGTCTCCTATGATGAACCTAGGACCTATAAGGAAGCGAAAGCTCACTCGACCAAGAGGGAGCCTGCCCTATCACTACAAGCCGGAATTCAAACTAAGTTGTTGTTAACTAAACTAGCTTCTTAATATGACACTGACACCCCATTGTCAGTGGTTACAAGGCTTTTAGTTAAAAAGAGGGGGTAGCTTCCTGGTGGATAGCTTGTAATAGCTTCTTTGTGGATAGTTGTAGTATAAGAATTAATGATGTCATCTACTAGAGACCATCATCTGGTCTTCCTCTGTGAGACTTTCACATAGTGTTACTCTGCGCATAAAGCATGGTCTCGTCTTGCTGTGGCTAGCATGTTTGGTGTATATTGCTAGTTAGCCATCCCTCGCATCCCAGCGCAATGAGAATCGATATTTTGAATCAACTCCACAAGGAGAATCTATAATAGCATGTTTGCGCACGGCCTGGAATAGACGTCAGATCTCTCACTGAACAAAGCTCTTCCAACTCCACCTGTACCACAACACCTGGACAATCAGAGGGCCCTTCTATTGATCTATCTTGTATATGTATACCCATTAGCTTTTAATTGGTATACATATATTCCTCCTTCTCTCCCTCTCCGGATTGATCAGAAGATCCTTTCTATCTACTCCGACTGAGAGATGGCCCCTTTGCGGTCGTGAAAGCCAATGCTGAACCCTTGCCGGCTTAATAGATCCAGGATGTGCCTTCTACTCCAGGAGACCCTTGACTCTCAACGAGAGGGATCGCACCCCTTTCTTTAGCCCTTTCCTAAACTAAAGCTCTTCTCAACTACGAGCCGGAGGGGGGTACCCGAACAGAGCTCCTCAGCGGCACCTTCGAAGAGAAGCTCTTCCTGATCTTGATCTTTCTACCGATCTTGATCCTTAAACTGATTCTTACAAAAACCTATCCACCTTCAATAACCCACCTACCACATAAGTACCAGATGGGAGGCAAGCCCCCGAACCCCAAAAGGAGAACACTCCCAATACGAACCAAAGCTAGAGAGGATTAAGTCGAGAATGGATAGAGGAGCATCATTGCAAAACCATTTCATCTTAAGAGCTCTAGAGAGCTCTAAGACCACAATTAGAGGATTGCTAACGCTCGGACATTACGGAGACTTTAAACAGGTCTGAAGCAGGAGTAAAGATTGGCAATGAGGACGAATTAGATAACTGCTCAACAAAGAAGAAAGCAAGACCAAGCCAAACTCTCTGGTAAGTAACCCACTCTTGGATAAACCGCTTCTTCGCCTAAAAGAATACATTGGAGAAGAGCATGCTGATTGAAAGAATCACATGATTAGATCGGAAACCAGAATCAAAGAAATACAACCTCGAACTCCCGTACTGGAAATCTACCGATTCACACTCCAACGTCTATTTCACTCCACAATCTGTCGATTCATAGCTTCACCAATCGTACGCTTATTGAACTAGACCAATCTTAGCTTAGACTTTGAACTAGACCGACCCATCCGCCGCTTCTCACTTCCATTCCTCTCCCTTACAATCGCTCACCTTCTTCTTTCTTTGCTTGCAGAGAGGGAAGGTTCTATTTGCTCGGTTGCATGTCATGACTTTATGAGCTTTTTTCCTTATATCCTTTACTTGCCGAGCTGACCCCCTTATATCGGAGCACGTACCTGCCTGTCTACTATTAGAAAGGAGTTCACTTCAACGAAGACTCTTTTCAAAAGAATCGCCCTTCGCCGGTCTTGCTTTGAAGAGAACACCTACTGTTCGTTAACAGTTCCTTCTCTCCTCGTTTGAATAGGGATTCTGATATGAGAACCTCATGATTCTCAATAGCCCGCCCATGAAAACCTAGTTTGAAGAGAACACATGCTATTCTCACCCTAGACCAGTCATTCAGTCAACTAAATCTTTTCGTTGAAGCCGATCTATTAGTGACCTATTATTGTAATTTTGAAAAGCCGAGTGTCTCACGTTAAGAAGGAAGTGAATCTTCTGTTCAAGGAGATGCTTTAGCCCTTGACTTGGCGAATGCATATACCTTGACCTTGGCGTATAACACTGCATCAGTTGATTCAGCGGCTTTCGTTGATGATGCATTAGCTGCTTCTTCTCTCTTTCATTTTGAAATGCATTCATTCCCGGATGCGCTATTCCTTGTTTGTATAGTAGACAGTTGGTTGTCCTTGAGACCGGAGACTGGACTCATTAACTCTTTGGAGCCGTACTTGTATGCCCTTTCTCCCTTTGCTCCCTGAACTTGACCAACTACTGATGCCTTTCCAGACTATGGATAGGTGGCCTGTAGCCCACTACATGAGGAAGAACCTTTCCCTCGCTTTAGCTTTAGCAAAGCTTAGGTTCCCCCCCGGGGTCCAATCGGTTTGTAAGGGCCGACAGAGGGTTTTAGAACCATAAGATGAAGCTACTGGGCTAGAACCTTTCCCCTATGTTCTTGGTTGGCGAATTTCCTTGCGTTTAACCGTCTCGGACGTAATCCTTCTTTCTTTCGGTTTCTATCTTTCTATCAGTAAGCCTGCTTCGCTTCTCTAATCGCTAAGCCTTTCTACCGTTGGAGCGGTGCCCTTCCTTTATCTTCTCTTCTGTGTTAAAACCATATTGCTCAGTTTCAGTTGAAGAACAGGTTCTCAATCTATTTATGCCTATCCTCACGCCTATAAGAAATTATTTCCGGAACGTGAGCTTGTATTTCACACAAACCTATTCATTCGATCAGAGTTTGATAGAGATTCATAATCACCGAAAGCGGAGTTATGGTATGGGCCTGCATGTATGGGTGCTGTTCGAGGATTTGATCGTCGGCCCTATTGAGAAATCGGCTGTTCCTGAGATCCATGGATTCTGATTCATTCGTAGTAGGGGACTCTCGTTCGGCTAATAGCTTGGCTTGGGTCGATACAGAAAATTTCTTTAATTCAAGCCGTCTATCAGTCGTTAGGAGTTTGATGTGTCTTCAGTATCAGGATGAGAAAAGAAAGAAGGGCAAGACTCAAAGCTGCCCCTTTTTTGAAGACGAGAATTCCACTTCCTTTCTTATGTTAATTTGAATTGCTTCCGAAAGAGTGAAACATTAGTGGTAGTGGTTGGATCAAAGGACAGAGTCAAAGACTACAGACAAGCGGCCCCTCCATAGGATTCCACAAGTATTAGAGTCCCAAGGAAGGGCAAGCAGCATTGATCGCTAACAGCCTACTTATAGTCAACTGTGGCCTAAAGTAGGAACTAGATCTGACGCTACAATCCATAGAAATGTCATATGGGCGTCGTCATACTGGGAGTGGGGTCGGGGTCTGCTGGGTCTGGGAGCTGTATGAATTGGACTGTCTCTCTCTTCTTTTATCTATCATCATGGGCCAAAGCCCAATCTTCACCAGCCATGCCGTGTTCTCTTGGTGAGTACTCCATGCCTTCTATCTTGATGCATACCTGCTGCTGCGATCGCTCTGTCTGAAACGAATACTCCCGTCCGCTTGCGCTGCGCTTTCGTCTCGGGGTGTGAAGTTGAAGTGGCGCGACTGACTGCTTCGCCTAACTCAGATTCGAATTGATACTAGTCTGTCTTCATTCTCAGGTCTGTCATTGCCTGCCAAGAGTGGACGGATTGGCTGTCGTGGGCCCACTAAACCCTCGCCCCTTGGGGCCTGGGGAGGCAACCTTAACGGCGTAAGCACCTTTCTATCAACTCAAGGCAGGAAATGCGCATAGCCAAGATGGAATTGACTCTAGTAGACCACTACTCGATGGTGGAACACGGGACTTGTAGTAGATGACTAGTCTGTCTTCAACCAATTATCATATATAGAGAGTCGTGTCATTGCGTAGAGAAATGGCCACTAAGAGAATGATCTCTTTGACATAGCTTGTCAATCAACAAAGCGGCGGGACCAATGAGCCTACATAGCACCCACTGGCATTTATGTCGGGTCGTAGTCCGGTATCCTTCGGGCGCTGTAAGAAAGAAGATGCTATGTCTCTGTTCTCATTCCCCATGGGGGCCATGAACTACGTGATAGAACCAGTCTTTCTTCTATAGTTATAGTCTTCCTCTACGAAAAGGTGGAACACCGTCTTTGTAGCTGTTTACTACGCCTACTTCATGTATACTAGCGCGCCCTTTTCTCGCGCACACCGCCCGCGGCGGAGGTAGGTACGGCCGATACCTAAATACGGGTGTCTTATCCATAGGATCTTTTCTAAAGGAATAAGAAACAAATAGAAGAACATAACATATAAGGCTATTTCTATTTGACCCACTACGGTCGTGACAGGTTGACCATTGTCGTCAACTAGGGAGACTTCAGTCAGCTCCCCGCCAATGAAAGCAGGTGACTGTTCCAACTGAACTGGATCAGGTGCACCCATTGGACGCTAGAGCCAATGTTCTACACACAGAAGGACTGCACTTATAAAAAAAAAGAAAAGAGTTTTCTACCAGTGTATATCGAGAAGCCATGGCCCAGCGACTTGCTGAAATTAACGTTGAAATACAAAATGTAGAAAATGCTCTTCGAAATACTCGAAGAATGTTAAATGGTTTCTTGAGGCATCTTCCCCACCCCAGCCAACCCTTTCCTCAGCTGATGCCGACATGCTTCTTTTAACTAAGATTCCATTCTTCGAAACAGAAGGCCGGCCAGCCCATAGGTTATATAATATATGTATAAACCACAATAGACGGGGTCTTCTGAGCTCCCTTTGAGGCTAATTCGAAGAAGAAAAGCAGATTCCGTATCATGGGGATGGTCCAACCGGGTGAACCAATTCTTATCCTTCCCCTCTCACCGCCCATGTTTGCAGAGACGAAAGGGAATCGGTCACCCGGTTGATAAGATGTATTTCTTTGGTAAATTCTTTTTAAAATACCCTTCCCTTAAAAAGAAAGAGAAAGAAAAATGATACTTGGGATCGTCCTTGAGTTGCCTGCAGGTAAACAAGCGGTTGGTTGAGGTTTGGATGGAGTCTCGTTTAGTCACTCGCTCGGGTGTATAAAGTATCTAGCTGATGGGTCGATTTAAAGGCATAAGGCTCGACTTGTAGCAAAGAAGGGGTATGCCCAGAAGCTCCTTCGAAATTATCACAGGAATAAGTGCACAGTTGCGCCCTCAAAGTGAATTTGATGAAGGCCTACGACACAGTTAGATGGGACTTTGTAGGCGTAGTCCTGAACATCCTGGGCTTTCCGGAGAGGGTAGTGCAATGGATCAGGGAATGCATCTCCACTCCTCGGTTCTATATAAGCATTAATGGGGAGCTGAATGGTTTCTTTCCTGGGGAGAGAGGGTTGAGACAGGGCGACCCTATGTCGCCATACATCTTTGTTTTGGTTATGGAAGCATTTTCTGGGCTGCTGTCCTATATGGCAAACCGAGGGAGATTTAGATTCCACTGGCGGTGTCCTTCAATCAAGGAGAGATCTACTTCAGTCTATTTCCAGGTAAGGCAGTGGTTTCTTTCTACTCGACGAGGACTATTCTAGTGAATGAATGGAGTGATGACTAGAAAGGGTTTCCCCTAATGTACCGGATCCTACCTAAGAGGGCAGTACCTTCCTGAAATCTAGGGCTCAACAAGCCACTAATTGTGTAGACGTGTCTGCTTTTCCGCTCAGAAAGGATGGGATTCAATTCATTGTCAAACAAACTGTTCCTGCTCGGCCCTTCACCAACATCCTCCTCTCTACCCTGAACTCCTAGACCGGAGAATAGCTTTCTTGATCTACAAACTTAGGATTCTACAGAATATTCCATATTACCTGTCCCATTCGTTGGATACACGGAACACAAACTTAACCTTCAAGTTCAGATAGTGAGAGAGTGAACAAGAAGCAAAAATTCTATTAATTAGATTCCGCTATCAAGAGAAGGAATACCCGGCAAAGTCCCATATCCTCATGTGCTTTGGGATTCCGTTTGATCTGGGCTTGTCTTGCATTACTTGCCTTGTTTTCTGGAAAAGAAGTCTTCCATGCCGGTTCCCGTCCGGCCTTAGACTAACTCGCAGTCAGACAGGTTCGTGAGATCATAGTCTGATTCTTCAGATCCTCGCTTCCATCCCACTAGACTAGAAGGAGGACCAGCAAGAAGGAATCAAAGGTAATAAATAGCTTTCTCTTCCCCTCACTACGGGATTCAGAAAAAGAAAGAGGGTCGACGAAGTTGAGTTCAATGCTTTAGTTAAGGTAATTTCTTACTTCGGACCCTTGTAGCTCTGCTTCCCCACGGAGCGGTAAGGGAGGACAGGACCTATCCGCGATGGCGAAGGTTGCTTTTAGTCCGTTTTGTTCAATTCCACTTGCAAATGAGGTGAAAGTTCTTGCTCGAGTTCTGGAGTGAGGCAGTTAGTTTATTAACTGAGTGAGGGAATATGCAATATTTGAAGGTTTGCGCACCTCTCTCTATTGTGAACATCTTTGATACCTTGTTAGAGGTTCAGGTACGGAAATTAGGATATAACCCACCCAGAGAAATGAAAAGGATCATAAGAAGGACCAAAAGAAAAGGGCGGTTCCACAACATTGAGGGGTGGCAGCGGTTGTTAGATCCGTTCAGTCGAAAACCTCACCCGAGGGCCACGTCCTGAACTCATAAACCAATCTCTCTTTTAATGACATGTCTTTCTTCACTCTTGACTGCACTCGATGACTGCTAACCCGGATCTGTGGACTGAGAACGGCTACCTACACTGTGGAATGCATCCGTGTTCTTGCTCCTATGCGTATGCTGATTTGGCGTTTGGCGGGTGATTCAACGTATTCGGATGCCCTATATCCCTGACTCGGCTGATTTTGAATGGAATGCCTTCCCTACCGATAACCCTTTCAAAGGAAGATTCCTTTTCGGCTGACTCTCCATTGGCTGATGATGATACTTCTCCTCAAACCGCTTCTTCTGTTTGCTGCTCTTTAATCATCAACCTCGATCTCAACCAGGCCAGGATGGTTGTCTGCCCTTTCATTCCTTTGATGCCTTTCTATGGATTATTCCCCCGCCTCACTCGCGAATCGTCCCTTCTTTCTTTGTTCTCGGCATGACCCGTGGCTAGTGAGAAGAGCAGTCTCATCCATTACAGCCGAAAAACCTGAGCCACCACTTCCTAAACTAAACCTCATGGTGAAGAAATGCACTCCGCTTCAAACCTTCTCAAGGAAGCCGGAAATAGCCGGTTGGGTTTTCCAACCGAGAAAGAAATGGGATTTGGGGGAATTTTTGTTTGAAAGAACATTTCCTTGTCGATTCTTCTCCTCGTTCCTTTTATCTTGGGCATCTCATACTAAGACTAAAAACGAACCCAATCTCGATATCCTCACTCATGGCACACTTTCTAGATATCTATTTTTTATAGGCGGCTTCACAAGCGAGAAAAGGTTCTTAGCGCGTCCTCAAGTGATCGATCGGTTTCTACTCTGCTAGACGGAGACCGGCTTGACCCTAAGGTTGAAAGCTCTTTGGGCGCTGGCTTTTCAAAACCTATATAGCTTAATGAGAGACACTAGTCAGATAGAATTCAGATTCCTTGCTTTGCTTACTATAAGCAATTTTGGTATAAGAAATGATGTCTATGATGCGCTGTCGCATATGCGCTGTTAACTGAGATGATTTCCTTACCTTACAATAGTAATATAGTTAATAAGGGGTTGAGGGGTGTATACCAAAACCCGCGACGGAGGACTGATCTCCTTCTTCCTAGAAGCATCAAATCTTCCGATGTCTTTGTAAGAACAATAGTCAATTGAGCCACGGGAAAGCTTGAAGATCGGAAAAGCACCCTTTTGAATAGCAAATTAAACGCCTCGGACCATTCATTTCTAGCCCCTCCGATCTATAGTAACTAGCCTCTCTGTCCCGCTCCGTGGGCTTCTATACTCTCTCGTCCGTTTAGGTCAATAGTGACTATACTATCCCCTCTGGGCACGGGAAAGACATTTCTTCAATTAACATGACTTCTGGTGACCAAGCAAAAATAGTAATAGAAAAGAACGCAATGGATCTTTATTGTTAATTGAAGAAATTCCATCAAGCGAAGATTCCCTTCTCCATGTGTCAAATGAATCAACAATTATCATTGCTTCACTCGCAGGCGCATCCACGGGACACCCATCCCAGACCACAGCTTCGGATTAATTTAGTAGGAGTAGGAGTCGAAAGCAGCACGGGAGCTATTAGCCTTAGGTTCGGAAAGCATATTCTTTATAGAATATGAATATTCAACGGTTGCTTACGCTAATATGAGAAAAGGTTAGGGAATGACTAAAGAAGAACCACATGAATAGGTAAACCCCTTCTTTACTATTCTTTTATTCTTTTTTGTTGATTGGGTTATGCCCTTTTCGTGCTGGCTAAGATTGAGAATACGACTCAAACTCCTAAGCCAACATATTCTGATTGATTGGCTTTCTGGGTCACAGGGTGCTGCGATTGATGACTTTACTGCAGGTGTGCCCTCCCTTTCACTTCTACAGGAAGAAAGATCAGCCGGGATTCAATAGAGAGTTCATGCCAAAGGGTATACTACGAGAATTTTTTTTCATTAAGCTTCCACAATCGATTCGTGAGCACAGACGATTTGATAAAAGAGGATTTCCTTGATTCATTATTCTAACGGTATAGAAGGGGATCCTCGGTGTCAAACAGACGAACAGTTCGTCGGTCGGGCTTACTTATTCTGTAGGCGGGTTGCCTCTTCTTAGTAGACCCTTTTTTACTCTAATCCCCTTATGTTTAGTAAAGGAAAGACGAATAGCTTCAAAGCTTCCTTGGGGTGATAATAAAAGAGAATCTTGGCTACTCACCGCCTAGCTTCCCTTCTTCCTAATGGACTACGAGGACCCTAGGACTGAGGACTCTTAGAAAGAAGGATTACCGTCTTGCGTACCGTACTGGCTTATACCCTTATTAAGAACAGACTGGCTAACTTCCTGGCTTTTTTTATTCAAAGAAGGCAAAGAAGGAGAGGAAAGCACAGACACAGACGGGAAGGGCCCTAACGAAATGGAGTACTTACGCCCACTCTCGACCTGCCAGCCTACTTTCTTAAACGAAGGAAGGACAGGGCAGGCATACTCTTCGACAGACAGAAGGATTACCACTGACTTGCCTGGAAAGGCATACTCTTAGAAGGAAGGGACAGAATTTTCGTTATCCAGACGGCTGCTGCCTTCCTTACTTCCTTTTCTGCCTTACTAATGGAAGCGCAGGACCTACTCTTAGTAGAAAGCATGGCGCCTTTGTCCTCTAACAAACAGAAAGAGGAAGGGGTACCCTTCTTGTAGACTCAAACCACTCGCTTAGACAGCTAAGTTTGTATTGCCGAGGGCCTTGAATCACAATATGGATTGGTGTTCCGATTCGAATCTCACTGTTTAGGCCTCGGAGACAGGATGATTGGGGTCTCTTTTCCTACACGCACGCTAGCTACCCCTTGCAAGATCATCATAAAGAATGAAACCTTGTGCCATTATCACCAAAAGGAAAGACTTCATGTATTCATCGTTCCTACTCCCCCCTGCGCCTTTTGGTGAACCGGAAAGCCGTTGTTGTCCCTCTCCTCTGGTCAGGTAGTGAAACAAAAGAACGCATTGCCCTCAATAACGAGGGTTTCTGAACGCCTTTTGAGTGTCCAGTCACGAACAATCACAACACGTATTTGAGCCGTCTCGTTCTAATGGATTATGCTTGTGCTAAATCGACCGATCCTGGAGAATCTCCGTTATTTGACTTGATGTAAGGAACCGTTACTGGCGAATCAAAAGGGTTCAATGACCATACTCCTCTATAAAATCCATCTCTCGATCACCCGAAAGGACGGGCTTTTTACATGCTCTTAAGTGATTGGTTGCTCTTTCTCCGATCTTGACTAAAGAGTGAAAATGCCATAAGAGAAGTCCACAGGTCCGGTCACAAGTCCAGCGGTTAAGGCGGTTATGCAGTCATTGGAAGATCGGGTTAGGTAAGATCCTTGTCGAAGGGCATAGCAATGAAGCAGAGCTTTCATTGTAGTAAGGATTAGAGCGCGGGCGTCTACTCAAGGATGGGACTCCATATTCTTCGAAAAGCGAGCACGGGACTCAACGCTTTAGAAAGGCCTGGTGGTCTATAAGATCGCGGCTGCTTTTAGGAGCCTCGGTGATCCCACTTTCACTGAGACAGAGAAGCGAGAAGCCTCGATAAAAAAGAAAGAAAAAAATGGAATAGGCCTTATCCTTATATAGATTCAAGAAGCGAAAGCTTCCTGCGAGGGATCCATACATAGCCATGGGGCCTTGAGAAGACCGACTTCTACGCAAAGCCTAACTACTTTGGAGCGTGAGACACGTAGGAGTTTGTTCTATTCGCTTGGGATTCTCAAAGGTCTTTTGTGTGTTCCCAGATTCGATCTTTTGGACTAGAAAGGAGCAGGTGAATCAGTCACGGTTCTTGCTCTGGTCTCGGGCGAGGGAAGCGAAGGATAAGGCGAGAGTGAAACGAAGTAGTTCATTGTTAACCACTTCTTGGAACTAGAGAGCCATAAATAGGCATGCAGGCAGGCTTAAGCTCTAGTTTTTCCTCTTATGCCATGGCAGTTTACTCACTTTGGACGAAAGACAGATCTCATATAGATATTAGATATAGATCTCCTATATATCTCCAGCCGGATGAAATGAATCAGATGGGATCTCACTAGCCGAATGAAACTCATTGCATCATCAGCAGCACCGACGAAGAAGTGGTTGAATCCGACCTTTTTCTCTCTATGGATTCCATCAGTGTTCATTTATGGGGAGAAGCGAGTCAGCCTGAAAAGGAAACCCCCTAAATCTGAAGAGGGCGATAGGATCAATCAGCATTCCATTTTTCATTTCAAAAGCGGAAGGGTAGACGTGAGTTGAGGATTTGATCGATGCAATTGAGTCTGGAGTCTTCTTTACAGTTTTGTAAAAAAATTCTCTTGTTTGGTTTTGTTCATGCTTGGTGCCGGGTTGGATGCAGCACCACCTCTTTAAGTCTCACCTCTTTGCGGTGTGTGCGATACCAAGATTAAATCTTCCCACTTTTCTCTCTATCTAGCTGTGAGCCAGGTTTTTCAATATCTGGTTCGAAAGGACCAGGAAGGGGGCTAAGTAAACATCTTGAAAAGAAGGAATGAAGGCGCTATCGGGCAAAGAAATGCTCTAGTCAAGCTCAATCTCTCCTAAGCCGGGACGGAGTGAGGAAAGCGAGTCAGGTCAAGTATATCGATAGGTTTGTTTGAAATCTGACCTGTGGGTTGAGCCAGATAAGGTTCAATGAAATTGACTTGAAACAGTGTGTGTATCTACCGTCCTTTAGAATGTAACGAATATAGGAAGTGAAGGTGAAATCCTGGACGTAACTCTTATAGGATAGTCGTTCGATAAGTTCAATCCTGGAGATTGAAGATGGAAGCTTGCTCGTGCGGCACTCTTATAGGAAGTTCAGGAGAAACTGCTTGTTCTTGTTATAGGATAGCGAGCCACGAAATTTATCATATCAGGCAACGTTCGAAGCTAATCAACTCATTTGTGAACGATAGATAGGTGGAAGGCACATGCTTCTCTTTACGACGTAAAGGAAAGACCTCTCTTCTAATTCTATAGTAGTTCCTATGTCGTAAAGGAAAAGAGTTTCATTTCGGCATCTATGGGTCAACGAGTTTCTGGAGTCTCTTAAAGAGGGGATCGAAGCAAGGTCCAATCCCATTATTCTAAATTCTTATAAAGAATACGATCATCTCACAGATGAAGAAGTGAGCAAGCCTTTCTCCAATGGATTCTAACAGCGCAGACTAGGCACCTTTATCTGATTTCCATTTCTATATTAGTAAAGCCCCTTGTTTCAAGGCTAGGGTCTTCCCCCAGGAACATGGTTTAATTGCTATTTTAATTTAGCAGCATTGGCCGTAGAATCAAATATTGACGGTGACTGACCACTAGATCTGTCGATCGAGATCTTGGTCTTCCTGCAGTGCTATAGGCTTTTGACTCTCTCTCTCTATGGGCTTCGGGCTAACGCCCTAGATCCTCCACTAAATCCTCCAACGGTGAGACTGAGTGTATTACTTTGTCTTAAGACTACAGAGGTACGTAAAGTAGAGGTCCCTCAATTCAACTATCTCTGAATACTTTTCTGGGTGACCAAGACATAGACTAAGATTCCTTTGTATCCGGGCGCTTACCTCGCTTGTTAGGGATCGATGCTTCGCCTCATCCGTGCTCATTGGAAACCTTGACTCTTCAATAGAGTCATCTTAACTTAAGAAAAGTGGTACTTTCTGTTTGCCTTCCCGTCTTTTCTCAGCGGATCAGCCGCATACTCCGAAGTAACGTTAGTGACGGGAACGTAGCTATCTTTTGGTCAGGTTTTCTGGGGGTTGGTTCCTCTACTAGAATAGGTTCCGCTCGCCTCACTTCTTACCTCTTACCTCTTACCGGCAGGCTGTCAGGCTTTATTAATAAGTAAGATATTGTTGTTCTTTCTAAGTGAATATTCTAACGTGTAGCTCTGTCGACCGCCGAAAACTAGAATATGTTAGTTAGAGAGTGGTCTCTCGTCCCGTCTATACCTACCGACCTGTGTCGGTTTCGGATAAAGGTACCTTTTTATTGAAGGTCGTGGGGGAGTATTGCATGGGTGACTTCCGCGCCGTAGCGCCTTCGGGGCCTGTCTCTTATACACATCTGACGCTGCCGACGACTCCTTACGTGTAGATC
>OJLB01000631.1_pt1 | contig 13983 bp, 8 predicted proteins | sample 1596861 | NCBI WGS metagenome assembly OJLB01 (sample SAMEA3904681, study PRJEB24821) | metagenome | biome: Builtin; feature: hospital; material: surface | place: USA | collected 2013-06-06
GAGATCATGCCTAGTCTCGTGGGCTCGGAGATGTGTATAAGAGACAGATTTACAGGCGTCGATTTTCGATCGACGTGGGACGCGTGGGTGCACAGCCCGCGCGAGACGTTTGCGAGTAAGGTGTCGACGCCATGGAAGCAGTGGGCAAAGGGATCGTCGCACGCACGCACGCCGCTGCGGCCCAAGTCCGCCAACGCCCAGGCGCTCTGCGACACGCTGGAGGATCTGTCGCTCGAGGACCGCGGCGTAGCGTCGCTCTTGCGGCGCGTCCAGCAGTCCGAGCCACTCGATTTTGAGCGGCTCCTAACGGATCTGGCTCCGACGTATGAAAAGGTCGGTGAAGCGAGCTACTCGGAAGTGTATCGGTGCACGTCCTCCGGCGCCATCCTCAAAGTGATACCCTTGGACATGGGCACAGAGCATGCCGGCATCGCCCTGTCGTCTCCCGACAGTGTCGACCGCGAGGTAGCTATGATCCATGCCTTGTCGCACGCGTCTCATCCATGTGCGCGCCACTTTGTACAGCTTCAGCGTGCGCATGTCGTGCGTGGCGCGTACCCCTCGGCGCTTTTGCGCGCGTGGGACACGTTCAAAGCCGAGCAGGCGTCGCGCAGTGAGAATGCGAGGCCGAGCGTCCTGCCATCGACGCAGCTGTACGGCGTCATTGTGATGAACGACGCGGGCCAGGAGCTGGAGGGCTTGTCGCTGCGCGGCTGGGTAGAGCGTGCCGCGGTGTTTTGGCAGGTGGCGTGCGCGGTGGCCTTTGCCGAGCATACGTGCTCGTTTGAGCACCGCGACTTGCACATGGGCAACATCCTCGTGCGGCGCGACGCGTCCCAGCCGGCCTCGGACGTGGGCGCGCTATCGGCGCTGTGGCGTACGTACGCCCCTGACCGCACGGGCGTGCACGCGACCATCATCGACTACTCTCTGTCCCGCATGGAGCTGGACGGCCAGACGGTCGCGTACGACTTTTCCGATGCATCGCTCTTTGCGGGCCGCGGCGACGCGCAGTACGACGTGTACCGCCACATGCGCCGTCTCGTGTCCGAGGACTGGCAGGGCCATGCGCCCATGACGAATGTGCTCTGGCTGCAATTCGTGCTGCAGCGCATGCTGGCGATGCATGCGCCGCCAGACGACGAGCCAGGCACAGCCGCGGCGCACGCCTACGATCTCCTCGTGCAGGCCGAGCAGCTAGCGCACGAGGCCATCGAGCATGCGCAGCGGCACGTACCGCAGCGGCGCGTATCTACGCGGTCGAAGCGCCGCTCCATCCAGCGCTCGCACGATGCATGGAAGGTGCTGCCCGACGCGCACCGTCCGCGCATCACGTCGACCTGGACGTGGCTGCAGGCGCTGCTGCCTTATGTGGAGGTGTCGGAGGCGTGCGCCGACGCTGGGTGGCTGGCAGAGAGGGGCGGCGCGGCTGGTTCGTAGGCTACCAACACACACGATCGATGGCATGAAGGACCATTTGGCCATGTCACCGCATGCATCGGAGGCGTCGTCGGCCGCAGGCTACGTGACGCTTCGTGCGCCGTCGCCGATGCGCGAGCCGACGACGCTGCATGAGATCCTGGACTCGATGGATCCGTCGGATCCGCTCTCGTCCGTCGCGAGCTTTCCACAGGAGGCGGCGTACGATGACGAGCTGCCTGCGGAGACCACGCCGACTGGGCGGCGGCGACGCCACATTCTGTCGGAGCAGCGCCGACGTAATCAGAGTCGCGAGGCGTTCGAGCGGCTGTCGGAGCTGCTGGGCGTGGGGCGCCAGTACGGCGCGCGTGCGCTCGGCCTGAATGCCGGCGCGGGCACGGGCGTCGAGGACGAAGAGCTTGATGACCGCACAGATACGGAAGAGGACTTGATGCTGTGCTGTGATGAGGAAGTCATGATGCGGCGCAAGCGCAATGCGCTGCGTCGGGCGCGCACGCGGCAGAGTCATGGGCGGCACACGCGTGGCAAGGGCCGTGGGCGGGGCGGGAGTGCAGGGCAGGCGGGCAGCAAGTCGGCGGTGCTGTTCCAGGTGATTGACCTGCTGGACTGGCTCGACGGGCGAGACGCGCATCTCGAGCGCGATATACACGAGCTCGAGATGCTGCTGGGTGTGGCGCAGCGCCCACATTTTGGCTAGGGTATGCTATGTCGACAATGGCTCGTATGCGCCGCGGGGCGAGGCGGCGCCCCACGGCCACCAGGGCCGTCGGCCGGGCGACGTGTGGAAGCGCGGGTGCGAGCTGATGGAGCGGCGGAGGCGGGGCGCCTCGGGATCGGCGGCCGTGTCGTCTGCGTCGTCGATCGGCGGCACGGGGATGGCCTGGTCGCCAAAGATGGCGTCCATTTCCTCGAGCGGCACGCCCTGCGTCTCGGGGTACAGAAAGTACACGACCACGAACGAGGCGACACAGAAGCCTGCGTGCAGCATGTACAGCCGCCACCCAATGCGCTCCTGGAGCACGGGCGTGAGCTGCCCGACGATCCAGTTCCACACCCAGTTCGTCGCGGCCGCGAGTGATGCGCCCTTGGCGCGGAACGCGAGCGGCATGATCTCGGGCGTCCATGCCCACGGGATGGGGCCCCATGAGTACCCGAACGCGGCGTTGAAGAGCACGACGCACACCACGACCAGCGCCGGTGTGTAGGGCTGCTGTGCGCGCAGGAGGAGGCCGCAGGCGCCGAGCGTGAGCGCACACAGCAGCGCGCCCGAGAGCAGAATAGGCCGACGGCCCCAGGTGTCGACGAGGAACCACGTCGGGATCGTCGCGAGCACGTACATGACGGCGTTGACGCCGGTCATGAGCAGAGCTTCGCGCCCGACCCATCCGGCGCTCTCAAAGACGAGCGGCGCGTAGTACGAGATGACGTTGATGCCGTTCAGCTGCGCGAGCATCTGCGACGACATGCCGATGAGCGTGCGGTAGCGCAGCGTGCGCCACATGGTGCGGTACGAGCGGTCGCCCTGCGCGCGCATCTGGAGGACGCTCGACTTGATTTCGCTGTACTCGAGGTGGGCGCGCGTGTGGTGCGCCTTAGCGTCGCCATCGAGGTCCATGAGCACCTGCAGGGCCTCGGCATCGCAGTCGCGGTCGCAGAGCCACCGCGGACTCTCGGGCAGGCACACGGAGCCGAGCGCGAGGGCGCATCCGAGCACGGGCTGCACGAGCAGCGGCAGGCGCCAGCCGAGCGGGCCCGGCAGGAACGAGCACACGTAGTCGATCCACACGCTGGCCATGTACCCGACGATGTTGCCGGTGAACTCGATGCACGCGAGCTTGCCGCGGTTCTCGGCGGGCGAGATCTCGCTCTGGTACGTCGGCACGACCATGCTCAGGAAGCCGACGCCAAAGCCCGAGACAATGCGGCCGACGATCATCGCGTGGTAGCCTGTCGCGAGCGTCTGCACGAGGCCGCCGAGCGAGAAGGCCACGGCGCCCCACACCATCACGGCCTTGCGTCCGAAGCGGTCCGCCGCGACGCCGCTGAGCAGCGACGTGACCAGCGCGCCGATCTCGAGGATCGCGACCATCGTGCCGACCTGCGCGGCGCTCGGCTCGTGGAAGTACGCGCGAAAGTGCGGGTGCGGCAGGATGCCGCTCATGACGCCCTGGTCGTAGCCGAACATGAACACGCCGAGACTCGCGAAGCACGTCACCGACAGCACGAGGCCCGGGCCGCGGAGGCCGAGGTGCCGTGTTAGCGCGTTTGTGGGCGCGGCTGCATCGATGATCGGGCGCGGTAGGCCGTCGCTCGCGCGCAGGTCGGCCGGCAGGCTCTGCGCGACCGCGGGCTTGTACTCGTCGAGCGCGTCGACCGGCTGCTCCATGTCGTCGTCCGCGCGCACGCGGGGCGTGACATGCCCGACGCTGGGTCGCTCGTACTGCGTCATGGTCGCCGTGCCGCTGTGCGCGTGGTGCGGTGCGTCGGCATCGCGCGCGCGGAGATTGTGCGCGACGTGCGCCTTGGCGCGGCGCAGCTCGTCGGCGGCGCGGATGCCCCACGAGCCACGGAAGATGACGTGCACTTCCTCGAGCGAGAGCTGCCGCGTGTCGGGGAAGCAGCACAGGCAGAACACGAAGCCGATCGCGCACAGGCCGGCGTAGAAGCCAAACGCGCCTGACGACGTCGCGGCGCGCACGAGCGACAGGTACGTCGCGCCGATGATCAGGTTGCACGACCAGTTGACGGCCGTCGCGATGCTCGTGCCCATCGCGCGCGTCTCGATGGCGAAGAGCTCGCCCTGCTGCCACGGGACGTTGCCGATGCCGAAGCCGTACGCAAGCACAAAGACGAGGATCGCGACGATCACGAGGTACGTCCACACCTTGCGGCCCGGCGGGATGTGCATCGACAGCGCGCCATCCTCCTTGACCGGCAAGAAGCCGAAGCAGATAGCCGCAAACACGAGCGCGCCCGTCATGACCGGCACCGAGTACAGCAGCACGCGCCGGCGCCCGATCATGTCGATGAACTTGAGCGCCGCGAGCGTCGCGACAAAGTTGCCCGCACTCACAATGAGCGACACGGCCACAGGCTTCGCGAAGCCAATCGCCTGGAAGATCGAGCCGCTGTAGTACATGAGCGTATTAAAGCCACATAGCTGCTGCAGCGCCTGCAGTCCGCAGGCGAGCGCGAGCGCGCGCGCATTCGGGCCCGTCACCAGCAGGCGCAGACGCGCGGCAAACGTGCGCGTGTGCCGCGCCTCCCACTGCGTCAGGTCCTGCGCCAGCATTTCGGCGCGCTCGCGGCAGAACCCCTCCGTCGCATGCGGGTAGATGCGCTGAAACGTGCGTGTCGCGCGCTCCATCTTGCCGCGCTGGCTGTCGTAGCGCGGCGACTCGGGCAGCCACGCCATGCTGACGAGCGAGATGATCGCGGGAATCGCGCCACCCGCGACCGTGTAGCGCCACCCGCCCTTGACGCTCTCGAAGCCGGCGCCGACGCCCGTCGCGATCAGCTGCCCCATCGTGAGGAACACGACATTGAGCGTCACGAGGCGGCCGCGCAAGTGCGCCGGCGCCAGCTCGCCGATCCACAGCGGCACGATCATCGACGCCACACCGACGCCGATGCCGACGATGAAGCGGCCGACAATCAGCGTCCACGACCCCTGCGCGGCAGCCTGCACAATCGCACCGACGATAAACACCGCGTTCGCGAGCGCAATCACCATCTTGCGGCCCAGCCACTCGGACGGGAACATCGCACACAGCGCGCCGATCAGCGCACCGAGCGACGTCGCGGACGTGATCAGCTGCTTCGTGCCATCGCTCAGCCGCCCAAAGTCCTGAAAGTCGTCCAGACTCACCAGCACAGACGACACGTAGCCCGTGTCGTAGCCAAACAGCGAGCCACACAGCGCCGCACTCATCGTCAGCATCCACACCGTCCAGCCGACGCGCTCCATCGCCGCCGCCGCCGCGATCACCGACGTGTCGCCGACCACGTACGCTTCCGCCTGCACACTCGCCGTATCTGCTATCGACGGCGCCTTGTCGCGCGCGTGCATCTCGACGCTCTCGGGCGTCGCGCCTACACGGCTCGTCATGGCGAAAAAGCAACTCTCCTATGCCACGTGCCACTCGTCCAGGTGCACGTACGCCACGCCCGGCTGGGCCGTCACCGCGCCCAGCACGACGGGCGCCTCGCCCGCGGCCTCGAGCGCTTGCACCGTGCGCTCCGACGCCGCGGCCGGCACCACGAGCACCATACCTATGCCGTTGTTGAACGTGCGCGCCATTTCCTGCGCGGCAATGTGGCCCTCGCGCTGCAGCCACGCAAACAGCGGCGGACGCTCCCAGCGCGACACGTCGATCGCCGCGCCCAGGTGCGCAGGCAGCATGCGCACCACATTCTCCGTAAAGCCACCGCCCGTGATGTGCGCGAGTCCCAGCACCTCGTGCTCGCCCCGCAGCACATGCGCCAGCGCCCGGACGTACACACGCGTCGGCGCCAGCAGCGCCTCGCCCAGCGTCGCGTACGTCGCATCCGGCCACGGGCACGGCGACGACAGCGACACACCCGCCTTGTCCACAATCTTGCGCACCAGCGAGTAGCCATTCGAGTGCAGACCACTGCTGCGCAGACCCACCAACACATCGCCCGCCTGCATACGGCTCATGCGCGGCAAGAGCGCCTCACGCTCCACCGCACCCACGGCAAAGCCCGCGACGTCGTACTCGTCGCCCACGTACATGCCCGGCATCTCGGCCGTCTCGCCACCGATCAGCGCACACTCCGCCTGGCGACACCCGTCCGCCACGCCCTGCACGACCGCCGCCGCCAGGTCCACACGCAGCTTCGAGCACGCAAAGTAGTCCAGGAAAAACAGCGGCTGCGCACCCTGCACAAGCAAATCATTCACCGACATCGCCACGAGGTCAATGCCAATCGTGTCGTGCTTGCCATACTCCAGCGCCACACGCAGCTTCGTACCCACGCCGTCCGTGCCACTCACCAAAATCGGATCACGCAGACCCAGCGCCCGCAGATCAAACATGCCGCCAAAGCCACCGAGCGAGCCCATACAGCCCACACGCTGCGTACTCTTCGCCATCGGCTTGATCCTCTCGACCAGCGCATTCCCCGCATCAATGTCGACGCCCGCCGACGCATACGTCATGTCATGCTTCGTGCGCGCCCCCGCCAGCGCGCGGTGCGCAATGTCGCGGCGGTACACCATGCCATCAAACCGGATGCTCGACACACCCGCATACACGCGCTGCAGCGCCTCATCAAGCGTCTCGCCCACCGCCGACACCGCCAGGACACGCCCGCCCGCCGTCAACAGCGTGCCATCGTCCGCACGCGTCGTGCCCGCATGGTACACGGACACATGCTCCGGCAGCGTCGGGATCTCGATCGGCACACCCGTCGCATACTTGCCCGGGTAGCCGCCACTCGCCAACACCACACTCACCGCATAGCCCGCCTTGATGCTCAGGTCCACACAGTCCAGGCGGCGCTCCGCACACGCTACCATGACATCCGCGAGCGTCGACGGATGCGCCAGCAGCTCCAGCACAGCCTCCGTCTCGGGATCGCCAAAGCGCACATTAAACTCCAGCACCTTGGGCCCCTTGCTCGTCAGCATCAGGCCCACAAACAGCATACCAACAAGCGGCATGCCATCGCGGCGCATCCCCTCCACGGTCGGACACAGCACCTCGCGGCGGATCCGCTCCTCCATACCAGGCGCCGTGCCATCGGGCGTCGGGCAGTACGCACCCATACCACCCGTGTTCAGACCCGTATCGCCCTCGCCAATGCGCTTGTGGTCCTGGCAGCCAGGCAGCGCCCGCACCGTGTAGCCATCCGTAAACGCCAGCACAGACAGCTCCGAGCCATCAAGACGCTCCTCCACGACCAGAAAATCACACGCATTTCCAAACATCTGGTGCACCAGCATGTCCTTCGCACTCTGCTTCGCCTCCTCGTCCGTCTCGGGCAGAATCACACCCTTGCCACCCGCCAGACCATCCGCCTTGAGCACCACCGACTTCGCACCACCGAGCTCATCGATAAACGCATAGCACTCCTCGATCTGATCAGCCGTGAATGTGCGGTACGCGGCCGTCGGGATCTGATGACGCGCCATAAAGTCCTTGGCAAACGCCTTCGAGCCCTCGAGCTGCGCCGCCTCTTTCGACGGACCAAACACAGCAATGCCCACATCGCGGAACGCCCGCTCCACGCCCGCCACGAGAGGCGCCTCAGGGCCCGGAATACACAGCGTCACTCTCTGCTCCTTCGCCCACCGCGCAATGTCGCTAAAGTCGCCACTCGCTTTCGGCGTGCTCACGTTCGAGCACCGCGATCCAAGCGTAGCCGTACCGCCATTACCCGGTGCAACGTACACATGCTCAACACGCTCGGCACGCAGCAGATGCAGGGCCAGCGCATGCTCACGCCCACCCGCGCCAAGAATCAGAGCTCGAATGGCCGACATGACACACGGCAACCACCAGGGGCGGCCTGGCCGTGGCGTCGTTCTGCTGAGTCAGCGCTGAGCGCGCGGTCGAAAAAAAAAAATCGGTTCGCTGGCGCTCGTTTTTTCCTCTGTCCATGTCGAAGCGAACGCTCGCCGAGCAGCCCTCGGCCCCGGAGCCCGAGCGCCGCCGCGTCGATGGCGCCCAGCCCATGAAGGAAGAGGAGGGCATGGGCGAATTCGAGGACCCCTTTGAAGACGAGATTGAGAGTGACGGTGAAATCGTACACCACGAGGATGACGACATGGACGAGGAGGACGACGAGCCCGAGACACAGACCAAGCCGTTCATGCCGGGCACCATGCAGCTGGAGGAGGGACAGACGCTCGTTCCCGATCAGTCAGCGTACCACATGCTGCACCGCATGAACGTGACGTGGCCGTGCTTGTCGTTCGACTTTCTCCGGGATCATCTCGGCTCGCAGCGGCAAAGCATGCCGCACACCGCCTACGTTGTGGCTGGTACACAGGCGGATACGGCGAAGAACAACGAAGTGCTTGTCATCAAGGCAAGCTCGATGCACCGCACACAGCACGATGATGGTACGTACCCCCTTTCGTGGCTGGCTATGATGTCTTGAGGCATTTGGCTGTATGAGCGGCGCACGCTGCTCGATGCCGAAAAACAACTCGCTACCTATCTTATTCTGTCTGAGCCAAGCCACGAACTGCGCATGAGTGGGACTAACGCCGCAGCTGCCTCCGATGACGATGATCAGGACGACGACGTCGACGAAGACGCCGTCCTGGAATACAAGACCATTCCGCACTTAGGCGGCGTCAACCGCGTGCGCGCTGCCCCGACGACGACGCCCACGTCGGACCTGGAGCCGTGCCTGGATGCATACCCCGTCGCGACGTGGTCCGAGACGGGCAAGGTGCATATTTGGGACGTGCGCCCTCTCTTCAATGCTCTCAACGTGCCTGGCACGACGATCGACAAGAAGAAGATCGAGACGCCTCTCTTCACTGTGAATGCACACCGTACGGAAGGATTCGCGATGGACTGGGGCGGCCTGCTGGGCGGTGGAGCGTCGGGTCATGCGGGTCACTTGCGTCTCTTGACCGGTGACATGCATAGCAAGATCTTCCTTACCACTAGTAACAATACGGGCTTTACGACGCACGCCACGCCGTTCGAGAGCCACACGTCCTCCGTCGAAGACTTGCAGTGGAGTCCGACGGAGCCGACGGTCTTTGCGTCGTGCTCGGCGGACCGCAGTATCCGCATTTGGGACGTGCGGATCAAGTCGCACCGATCCGCTCTTACGGTCGACGCCGCGCACGAGCAAGACGTGAATGTGATTAGCTGGAACCGCGGCACACAGTTCCTGCTCCTCTCCGGCGGCGATGACGGCGCCCTGAACGTATGGGATATGAGGTCGTTCAAGCCGAACCAGACCCCGAGTCCCGTGGCGCACTTTGACTGGCATCGCGCGCCGATCAGCAGCGTAGAGTGGCATCCCGAGGAAGACAGCATCTTTGCCGCCTCGGGCCGCGACGACCAAGTCACGCTGTGGGACTTGGGCGTCGAGCGCGACGACGAAGAAGATCCCGCGCAGCTGCCCAAGGGACCGAATGGCCAACCGGTGCCGAGCCAGCTGCTTTTCTGCCACCACGGTGCGTCGGATATCAAGGAGGTGCACTGGCACCCCCAGATCCCTGGTATGCTCGGCTCGACGTCGTCGGATGGCTTCCACTTTTTCAAGACGATCTCGGTCTAAGCATAGCTCCTTGTACGATAGATGCAACACTATGAAACTGTTCTTCGGCGGCTCGTTTTCTGGCAGTAGGGCTCCTTGTCCTCGCCCGTGTACGTCCACGCGCGCAGTGCGTCGGCCACTTCGGGCGGCAGCGAAGCCTTGCACAGTCTGTCATAGTCGTACGCCACACACTCAAAGTCGGCCTCGGCGACAATGGCGCTCTGCGCCACAGAGTACGCCTGCGAGCGCACCGTGACGCGATCGGCGAATTTCATCGGCAGCGCAGCCTGACCGATCACCACCGTGTCAGGGTACGTAACCGGTCGGCGGTAGCGGCAGTACGTCGAGGCCAGAATGATGCCCACGCCCCGGCCCCGTACCAAGTTGCTAGCGATCTCGGGGCTCAGGGTGCGGGACATGCGCTCCATCCATCGCATGCGCGCCGACTCAAACCACCGGATATAGTGGGCATTGTTGACGTGCTGGTACTGGTCATGCTCGCCCCATACCACGGGCTGCCGAAAGATGGCCGTGCGCGGAAAGCCGCGTCGTGATAACGCTTCCTCGGCCTCGTTGATCCGCGCTTCATAGGCTGCATTCTCACGAAGCACCTCCTCCGTCGAAATTGGGTGGTACATGCGCACGCCTCGTGCTCTGGGCAGGACACCTGCGCGCAGGATGTGCCGCACAGACATGGTGGTGGCAAAGTAGGTGGGATCTATAGATCGGGCGAATAATGCCGTGGAGGTCGACGTTCTTCCGGCGTTCGGAGGCGCATTTGGAGGGGCGCCGTCGGTGAAGAGCGGCGCGGTCGCTTGCGGATCGCATCTGGCGCAGGCTCAGACGTGGGAGATGGCATGACGTATACGTCATCGAGCATGGAAAAGCCGACGATCCGGCATAAAGTAGAGAGTACGGGTTCGGGCAACGTGTCTGGATCGAGGGGCGCCATGTCGAGGCCGTCTGGGAGCACGTCGCCGAGCTCAGCGCCCTCTTCTTCCAGCACGTGTGGATCGCAGGTGAGTGAAGGCACGATAAAACTCGGTGCTCCGGTGAGCTTGGACAGGGTCAGGCGCTGATATGGGCCATGGGATGGAGGGGGCAGGGGACGCGGAGTGGGCGTGGCAAGCATGTCGGCGTCTGTGCGAGACAAGAGCATGGACGGATTCACGGAGCGTGCCAGGTCGTATGTCGGCATCACAGCATGGCCAGATCTGTTCTCAGCGATGTATTCGTTGTCGTGAGCCTGGTCTGCCTCGTCCTTGGGAGCCGCAGCTGGATGATCTGGGAGCCCTCGATCTTGACTGGGTGGATGCACCTCTTGACTTTTCGGCTCTTCTATAGGTGTTTCCTCCTGTTCATTCTCGTCTGCTCGCTCTGGACTTTTCTGATCTTTTCCGCTTTCCGATTCGTCTTCTTCCTCTTGGCGTTTCTCGCCCTCTGGCTCTTCACGCGTCTCGTTCACTTTCAGGTCATCTTGGCTCTCCTCCCCTCCTTCCTCTTCACCTTCCTCCCCTCCTTCCTCTTCACTCTCTTCCTCTCCTTCATCTTGTCTTTCCCCCCCTTCATTAGCTTGGCTTTCCTCCCCTCCTTCCTCCTCGCTTTCCTCCCCTGCTTTATCCTCGCTATCCACTTCGACCTCGTCCTCTTTATCTTCGCTGACTTCCCCTCCTTCCTCTTCTCCTTCCTCTTCTCCTTCCTCTTCTCCTTCCTCTTCTCCTTTCTCTTCGCTTTCCTCCTCACTTTCCTCCTCGCTTTCGTCCTGGATCTCGTCTTCTTCCTCCTCACTTTCGTCCTCCGAGACATTCTCATCACTGTCCTCGTCGCTTTCCTCATAAAGAGCGCCTCTCGTTTCGTGAGGCACGCACCGATCGTGCGTTGGGTGCATGCTTCCCGCGTGATCCGACTCATGATCACTGTCGGACAGGACAAGGATCGGCAAAGGAGGGTGGGGGGCCTGCGTCATCGGCTCAGTCTGCGGAGCATGAGATAGGAACGAGTCGGGCAGCGACGGCCGTGCATCCATCGGCGCGTCCTCTTCCGCCTGCATTAGGGTATCTGGCGGACCGGCATCGTGGTCCAACACTTGAATGTGGGGTGTAGGGCTCGTGCGCTGCGCCATCCGGGCACGGAACTGCAGCAGCGCATCAAAGTCGACTGGGCCTGTGGTATCGCGCTGAAAAGCAGACAGCAACGAGGAGGGCGCCTGTGACGTCGATGGCGTATCGACGCGCCACACTTGCTCTGCAAAGCCGTCCAAGTGCACAGGCCCCTGGTCGTCTTGATCCACAATACCACCCAGGGCAAGCACTTCCTCCATAGCGTCGGCGGTCAGTGAAAGGTGCGCCTTGGCGCGTGGGTCTTCCTCCATCGCAGGCTCCTGCTCATCGTCTGACGACGAGAGCGTGAGCGGTCGCGGGCGGTCGCGAATCCAAGGCATGTCTGATGCAGGCGGCGGTGGTCCAACCAGGGCTGTGCGCAGATGTTCGCGCACACCCGAAAGCCACTGTGCCTCATCGAAGCTCTCAAACGCCGAGCGACGCGGCCGGCGCGCATGCCACGGCGAGGACGAGCGTCGTTCGTCCCACGGCATGGAGGGCCTTGGCAAGAAGTGGAGGTGTCGGAGGAGAACAAAGAACGCGGCCAGCAGGAGCCTCGCTCGGTGCCCGTGTTCGTTGCCACCTCCCAGCCGGAAGCGATGCCTTGGGGGCAGGATTCGTTGAGTCGGCGAGACGCGTTAGAGCGCGCTGCGCCGAAAGAGGCGGATACGACGTCGGTCGCCTCGGATGTGCCGCCTATCAAGCAGCTGGCGCTGCGACGCACGTCCGTGCTCCGCAGCCAGTGGTCCAAGATGGTGGCGCTGGACTGGTCGCAGGACAGCCAGCACATTCTCACAGCGTCGCAAGACGGCTACATGATCGTGTGGAATGCCGAGGAAGGGTACAAGGTCCAGGCTATGAAGCTGCCTGTGCTCTGGGTCCTGTGCTGCGCCTATTCGCCTTCGGGACGACTCGTCGCGTCGGGCGGCCTGGACAATGCGTGCACGCTGTACAATATGGCTGAGCGCAAGAAGCCGTACGACGTGCCGATGGCCAAGCGGCTGCTGCGTCACAAGGACTATATCAGCGCGTGCCGCTTCGCCAGCGACCATGAGCTGTGGACGGCGTCCGGCGACGGCACCGTGATGCAGTGGGATGTCCAAAGCGACCAAGTCGTGTCTACGCTCGATGCGAAGCAGGGCGATGTGCTGTGCCTGCAAATGTCGCCCACGGACCCACACACGCTTCTGACGGGCGGAACAAGTGCGCTCGTGCACATGTGGGACAAGCGCACCGCCGGCATCGTGCGCACGTTTGAGGGCCACCGAGCCGATGTCAATGCTCTCGACTTTTTTCCCGACGGGAGTGCCTTTGCCACGGCGTGTGAGGACTCGCTGTGCCGCCTCTTTGACGTGCGGACCGGCAGCGAGCTCCTGTCGCTGGATCGTCCGCCGCCACGCTCGGCCGCTACGGCCGTGGCCTTTTCGTCCTCGGGCCGCCTGCTGTTCAGTGGGTACGACACCCACAAGATGTGCGTGTGGGACACGCTGCGTGGCGAGCGCATCAGCATGCTGCATGCGGGCCACACGCACATGGCGTATCTGGGCCGCAGTCCGGACGGCAGGTTCGTCGCATCGGCCGGCTGGGACGGCAAGACCATAGTATGGGGTATCTAGCTAGTGACGCCGTGACGCAGGACTGGGCGTCGGCGTCCACCGCGGCGTCGATGGCGCGCTGCGGTACAAGCCGCCTGCGCCCCGACTCGTGCGCTGGAGCAGTGTCCGCGCGGCCGGACTCAGGTCGTGCCAGCGGCGTGACGTCGGTGTCGATGGCTCGCGGACGTTGCGCGGCGTCGCCTGGACAAAGCGGTAGCCGCCGATCTGCGGCGTGCTGGATGCCTGGATCGCGTCGTCCACGACGCTGCGGCTGGGTGTGGACGGCGCCGAGGGCGCCGAGTCCGGGAGCGATACGAGGCGCGTCTTGGCGTATCGCACGCGGGGCACGTCGGGCGGCGGCATCATGCCACGCTTCGGCGGCGCGGGCGGCAGCGCTTCGCGCGTCGGCGCTTCTAGGCGCTGCACACTCGGAGGGCGCGTCGCAGCACCCCTGGCCTCCTTGGCCCGCCGCCGCTGCGCATCCACCTCCAGCAGCTGCGCGAACGAGGCATTGTCCTCCGTCGTGTACCGCGCCTGGTACTCGCCGATGCTCATGCTGCTGCCTGCCTCCGCCTCGCCTGCCTCCGCCTCGACAAGCG
>OJLB01000635.1_pt1 | contig 13911 bp, 8 predicted proteins | sample 1596861 | NCBI WGS metagenome assembly OJLB01 (sample SAMEA3904681, study PRJEB24821) | metagenome | biome: Builtin; feature: hospital; material: surface | place: USA | collected 2013-06-06
CGAGATCATGCCTAGTCTCGTGGGCTCGGAGATGTGTATAAGAGACAGCTGCTCGTACAGCAGCATCCGTTTCATGCTTCGCGCTGCTCTTTGCGTCTTCTTCGCGCATAAGACGATTACGTTTCTTACGACGCGAGAGACCAGCGAGGCGGTCACGCGCTTTTGTCGCGTCGACTTTGGTATTTTGCTGCTCACGCGATGCATTCTGTGCTTCTGACTTGGCCTTTTCACTCTGGAACCATGTACGTGCAGGTCTGGAATAAATTTCATTATGGTGTGTCAACATGTTTTCACTCTTTTGGACTTCCATCTCTGCCTGACGAATCGCCTTCTCCTCCTTTTCTTCCAAGAGAATCTGCTCCACTTCAGACTTGAGGGACTCGATGGTATCCGAGAGTTGCTGCACCATGTCAGAGGGCATAAGACGGTGCTTTACCTGCTCGGGCGGTGTACGCTTCAGCACTGTTTTGAGAAGACGCCGATCAGATTCACCCACTAATGTAACAGCGCGACCTTGACGCCCAGCACGAGCGGTACGACCCACACGATGGAGGTAGGGCTCAATTTGAGCTGGCATGTCATAGTTGATCACAGTTTGAACGCCGCGAATATCGATACCACGACTTGCTAAATCAGTAGCCAGCAAGAAATCCACCTTTCCATCGCGGAATTGCGACAAGGATTGAAGACGCTGCTCCTGAGAGAGGTCACCGTGCAATTCAGCAGCAGAAAGACCCAGCAGCCCGAAAACAATTTTGAGTTGGTGTGCCAGCTTTTTACTGCGCAGGAATATAATCACTTGATCACGGAAAGTGCGCATGCATAGCGTTAAAAGAAGAGCAGCGCGGTGTTCGTCCTCTGCTTTCTGGCGCTCACGGCCCGCGAGACCAGCCTGGGTGCGCACACGAACAAATTCTTGAATCAGCTTGGAGGAAGTAGAGCGCTTGGGATCCACAAATAATCGCACGGGTTTTTCAAGACTCAGGCGAACAAGTTGGTCCACATCTTCCGTCATTGTAGCTGAGAACAACATGGTCTGACGCTGTGTAGGACACATGCGCACGATTTCATTCAATTCATCCTCGAAACCATCTTCCAACATACGATCAGCTTCGTCCATCACAAGAATCTCCACATCTTCCATACCGAACGAGGCGCTGTTCCGCACATGATCGATCAGGCGACCGGGTGTGGCAATGATAATGTCTGGACGCATCTTGAGCTCGGCTTCTTGAGCTTTAAGACTAAGACCACCCACACACAGACAAAAGCGCACATTCATAAACTTGGCCAAGGCAACGCCGACACTGTGGCACTGAATGGCCAGTTCACGCGTGGGACACAGAACCACGACACGCGACTTGGCATCATCCGTACCACGCTGGCGATACGACAAACGCTCTAAGATCGGGATTAAGAACGCAGCAGTCTTGCCACTACCAGTCACAGCTCCTGCCACGATGTCTTTACCAGCCAATGCGATCGGAATAGTGCGCGCTTGGATCGGCGTAGGTTTGGAGAAGTTGAGAGCAGCCAAGCCACGAAGAAGTGCACGATTTAGCTGGAGGGAAGCAAAGGATGCCGCTACAGGAGTTTCAGTCGTTTCCTTAGCAAAGTAGGCTTCTTGACGCTCCCGAGTTGCGTCCGACACATCCGATGCGTCGTCAGGCATATCTTCCTCTGCTTCTTCCTCTTCTTCCTCTTCTTCTCCCAAATGATCCATAGCGCTCTCTTCATCATCCTGACTTTCCTCGTCGTTATCTAGGGCCTTACGCTTCGCTGAACGCATACCACTGCCGAAACCATCCTCGTCTTCACTATCACTCAAGGGTGCAAGTGACTGTTCGCCCACCTGTTCTTCCACTTCTTCCTCATCTGCGTCTTTAAGCTCATTTGGTATCTCAATACCCGCACGATGGCGGTCAATCAGATCATCGACGGTTGACTTTGATGCCTCAGAGCTGTGTCTCCCAGATGCACCATCCATGTAAAAGTTCCAGCCTTGCATACTTTCTGTCATCTGACTGGGCTCGAACTCGAAGTCCATCTCTGCCACTTCTAGAACATCATCTCTGTTTTGATCGCGCTGTTTCGGATTACGACCATCGTCCAAGATTTTCTCGCGCTCACCGATGCGTGCCTTGACTTTTCTCTTAGGCACTTGTTGTTCCTGCTCTTCGTGATCCAAGGAAGGCTCAAGATCCATGCCTTCATCTTCAGAGTCAAGTGTCATGATAAAGTCATCTCGTGCTGGACGCGGCTTGGTTTCTGGCTTTGACTTCACCATGTCGATGGTGCCGTGCGCCGATATAGACAGTAGGCGCGCATCTGAGAACTTTTTGAGGAAAAGTGGATGCTGTCACGTGCATCTCCGTATGGGCTTTGGTTTGCTCGTGCGCCTACATTACTGACAGGAGTGGGGATTTGAAGCTTATTGGTGGCCAGGGGTTCAAGTGTCGTTCGCCTCCGTCACCCCTTGTGCCTAAGACTTTTAGACCACGATAAATATGAGCACCCAATCTTCTGACACAAATCAGCTACATGCGGAGGGCTCGTCAGGTAATCTAGGTTGGCGCATTTCAAGCGCCATCCGTCGACATAGCCACACGCAAAGCACTTTTTCGCCACCGAATCCAAGCTTTCTTTCAGGATTCAGCTCAAGCGCAGGGTCATCTAGCAGGCAATCTCAAGATACTGAGCCGAGTACATCGTATCCCTCGACAGAGAATCGCTTTTTATATCCTCGTTTCATTGGGACCAAATGTATGTCATCATCACCCCAGGCGTCAGATGCTAGCAGCGCCTCTACGTCACACAAATCGCAGATGCTCAGCTCCAGTGATATGCAGAACACCACATCAAAAGAGCCTTTTCAATACAAAACGCGTAAAGTTCGTCTCTCGCCTCACATTGACTCAACACGCAAGCTTCTATTTTTTCCGACAGAATTTGAGATTGAGGAAGGGGGTCGTCCTATTCAAATTGGTCGCTTCAGCGAAAACAGCAAAAATCTTGATGACTCTAATCTAACTTCTCAAGATGAATCAAATATGACTGAAACGGTCTCAACATCAATGCAGCGAACAGCCACACATAACTCCCACAGGCAGCCCGTTGTTGTGGGACGACGTAAAATATGCATTGCATTCCAGAACAAGGTCGTGAGTCGATTACATGCTGAACTTTGGTGTGATACAAATGGTATCCTGTACCTTCGAGATACAAAGTCGAGCAGTGGTACGTTTGTGAACCGCTGTCGACTTTCTCCACCAGGCGTACAAAGTGATTCTTTCAGAATTCATGATCATGATTTGATCCAGTTTGGAGTTGACTACAGAGGTGGGTCTGTGGATGAGTACCGTGCTATTAAGCTTCGTTTTGAGACAAACTATAACGTTAACATACCAAAGCGATCTATCGAATATGGTCAGTCTGTGCTTCAAAAACTCGAGTCGGAGCACATGCAGAAAATCCAAAATGGTTCCTCAGAGTCTACCTCGCCTCAGTCAAGTACGGAAAAAGGAAAGCTGAGTGAATGCTGTATTTGCCTGTTGAAAATCCGGGTATCTCAAGCTCTTTTTATCTCACCATGCTCGCATATGTTCCATTTCAAATGTATTCGACCCATGCTCCAACTCCATCATCCAGGTTTTTCGTGTCCTTTGTGCCGCTCGTTCTTTGATCTGGAACAAGATGCTCAAGACGATACAGATGAAGAGTGTTCAAGTAAGGAAGGGGTACCTCTAACTCTCGTGAAAGAACCAGAATAAAACTTGAGTACATAATTTGTGCGCTAAATACCTTTGTTCTGTCACACATGAGCCCTATGACATGATGTCATCATCAGACAATCGGATATGGGCATGCCAACCGTGACTACATTAAAAAAATGTGCATATAACCTGTTACCTTATTGTATATGATATAACGAGGTTTTCGCTGAAATTGAATTCGTGTTTTGAGCCTGCCATCGTAAAACTCCCACGAAAACATCGTTGGTCACGATGTTGGCCTAATCATCATCTGCATGCTTACGCTTCTTCGACTTGCTCCTTTCTTTATCAGCTTTGCGCGCCTGCTTTTCGGCTTTTCGAGCTTTCTTTTCGGCCTTGGATTCATTGGCATCATGATCTTCGTGTTTACTGTGCTTTTTCTTCTTTGTCTCTTGACCGGGTAGAGGCTCTTCAGGAGCAATAAACATTTTTTCTCGCTCTTGTTCGCGCTTGACAGCATGCTCAGCTTGAGCCTGCATTTTCTTGGCCAGTTCATTCTTCTTCTTCTCTTGTGGTTTGAGGAAGTACTCACCACTTTCAAGTTGAAGATCGAGCTTACTAGGCTGCTGAGGCGGTGGAAAGGGTGTGTAAGTCTTCTTCTTAATCGTCTCCTTGGGCTTCTTTGCCTTGACATTTTGTTTCTTAAATTTAGGCAAAAATCGATCCCACGATTCGTTGGCCAGTTTTGGATCTTTGGCCAGTTCGCGCTTTATCATGAGCTCTTTGATGTGATAAATAGGGTGGATGTTTTTCATACAGTCTAGTACAATACGCCGTACTTCCTTTAGACCTTTATATGTTCCCATTGCACTAACAGTATTTCCCTGCACAAGCACATAACAACCTGTGAGTAACTCGATGGCTTTGAGTGTATTGCCATTGGGACCAATTATGCGCTGACGGCGTTTTACAAACCGCTCTTTATTCCTCACGATATTCCCAATCTTAATTACATCACAGGCCATATCATCTTGCAGCACCTTAACAGCCTGTACAAAGGGCACACTTCGGCTTAGCAGCTTAATCAAGTCGCGGGCACGCAGGATTATGTAGGGATCAAATGTCTTGCGTGTTGTACGTACTGACATCGATCCTTCCACAAGGTCGAGAGTACAAGCAACACCATGTTTTTCCAATGCAGTTGTTACATGTCCCCAGATCTCGCGAAGGTATTTTTCGCGGTACTTGGGGAAGAGGGTGGCAAAACTGCTCTCTTCCAAAAAGTGATGAGGGTTATCTTCTTGTGTAAACTTGTCAATTTTCCAATGATCAATATCATCAGTATCCCATGCTGCTGTAAGAATTTAAATACGTACGCTTATCCTTGCGAAAGCGCTTGTTTTTATTCACGAGCACATCACCCGCCTTGTCTTCTGACATGGACGATTAAGTGCAACGAGTATAGATCGGTATGATTACGTGAGTGGCCTCCATTTCTACTCAAACCTCGCGTTAACTGCTGTCACGTTTGCCTATATCAACAAGGCATGTGCCATTAGGCTTAACATGCTGGAAGCATGTTCGGTTTCTTCTTGGGATGACAATGATACCATACCTTTAGGTGTCGTAACTGTACATGTCCGCCCACCGTCACCATCAACAGTAGAACTTGACACACCAGGCACACGTTGGCAATACCTTGACATGGACGTGCTGCATCAACTTGAAGCTCACGAACAAGGGTGTATTGTACCAATCTTACGGTCTTTGGTGGAGAAACGAGCTGCCAAGGTGGCTTTGGAGCAAGACGTCTTCGCTCTTTGGGTCGCAGGCATGTATCAGGGCTCACTACATGTTCGTGTTTTTGCGGTGCCAGAGAGCACGCCTCTACCGCCTCCTAGGGAGCGACAGGTTTCAGAGGCTGCCTATGAATGGACTAAAATATTGCCAAAAACATGTACAGACGCAGCTGCATGGCATGCTATGAGCCGCGACATGGATACGAATGGAAACGACTGGCCGTTTTGGCAGGAAGATGCACGATATTGGACGTTGGCTGAGCTATACAGGCAGCTCCCCAGTCCTCCTATTGTTTTATCTTACATGCATGGTAAAAGTTTGCTAGCACCTGCTGGCCTACGAAGTACGCTTTATGCCTATCAAGAAAGGTCGTTGGCAAAACTTCTCCAGCGGGAATTGTGGCCAGGAACTTATACTAATCCATACCTTCTAAGCTGTGAATCACCATGTGTATTACCGCACGGTGATAACATGTATGCCTTTGATCCGGAGTGCTTTACGTTCTATCGCTGGCCCGATATACCTGTGTATCCTGACGTACGTGGTGGCATTTTGTGTGATGAAATGGGTGCTGGAAAAACGCTTGTTTGTCTCGCATTGATTCTTGCTACTCTGGAACAAATATCCAGTCCTGATCATGATTCTATCATGAGCTGTACAACCAGTGAAATGGCCATGCAGTTCCCGGATGAAAAGTACCAAGACAAAGACCCAGCTGCGGGTATGATGGGTCGCATTGTGACAGCTCCTTTTGGTGCTCCCAGCCCAGGTGAACGTCTCGGACGTCGCCCAATAACACATATACCCAAATCAGAGTCGCCCACATTCCACAGAAGTCGCCCAATGGCCGGCTCTGTGTCGCTTGCTAAGATAGCGGCACATCGACTTCGCACTACAAATGCTTGTCGTCCTGATCTGCTTGACACTTTGCCTAGCCAGATTCGAGCTATACTTGGCAAGGACTCTGCGCCGTTCGGTCTTCTATGGCCGCCTCTTCCTCATCGCGTCTCGCGCGTCAATCATAATCGCACACCCCTACGAGTTTATCTTACATGTGCTACACTTGTATTGGTACCGCCGACTCTTATTATGCAATGGCTTGATGAAATGGAGAAGCATTGTGAGCCCCAATTGCTACGTGTACTTTGTATATCAGACATCGGTTCAGAGATACCTGCTGCTTCCCAGTTGTCGCAAGATTACGATGTCGTCCTCATGACACATGCTCGATTTGGAAAGGAGGCAGGAGACGATCAAAGCATACGATCTGACCTTGATAAGTCGCCCTTAATGCAAGTATATTGGAAACGCCTCATCATTGACGAAGGAGACATGGTTGCCGGCGATTCGCTTTTAGTAAGGCTCTGCACCTATCTTCATGTGGAACGTCGCTGGATTGTGACTGGCACTCCTACGCAGGCCTTGGTTGGTGCTAGTGCTTTGCACGTAGTGGGAGATGGTTCTGGAGTTCCGACTCACACCAAGGAGATGAACTGGTCAGCATCAGATCGCAAAAATCTTGACAAACTCAAGCATTTACTTGTGCGTTTTCTTCGTTTGCAACCCATGTACGGGTCTCATCTCAATACGCATTCAGCGACCAATGCATCAAATCTGCCGTCATTCAAGGAACGTGATTGGATCACACTTATGGGTTCGGGCATCAATGATATGGGAGAATGGCCAGCTAAAAGGCGTCTTTACAATATGCTCTCGCGCCTTATGGTCAGAAATCGTGCAAAAGATGTGGAACATGAGTGTCCTCTACCGCCGCTGGAACGGCGCATAGTGTCTCTATCCATGTCGTCTCTTGAATGCATGACATACAATGTGCTGCAGTTACTCATAATGCTTAACGCAGCTCTATCACAGGAAAAGGACAAGGATTACTATTTTCATACGGGCAATAAAAAGACCTTGGCTTCTGTCATGGAAAATGTAGCAATGGCTTGCTTTCATTTCGCTGGGTTTGAATTTCTGCGACAGGTTCAACGGGCGCATGACCATATTTTGCAGCAACTCAACAAACCGCACGGTGTCGCTGAGCAGTTCAAGCAAGAGGCAGTCGAGGCGCTGTATCAGATTTCTGCGGCACTGCAAGATCAAACTTGGCGTGAGCATGTCCAGCAGGGTGATGTGTTGTATAAAGCAGAGCATCCAGAAGAACGCTTGCTCTTATCATGGAGCAGGCGCGGTTCAATTTGGCTCACGTCAGAAGAATTACTATTTTTACGCAATGAATATTACAAAAAATCGGCTCATGTACTTGACGCAAGAGGCCTATTTGAGGAGCTTTTGAGGTGTGGTGCTCAGTATAAACATCGAAAAACGGGCTGCACTGTATCTTCTGCCACGCACAGATCACCCAAAACCATAAGTACGCCCAAGCGTAGTGAGCCTTTTTTAAGCGAACCTTCACGAGTGCCAGCTTTACCTGCTGCATTCGACGATGTACTCGTGCATACGTCCACGTCCACCAAACTAAATGGCATATTGCAAGAAATTTTGGAAGCTGTGCCTGGTGAAAAAGTACTCGTGTTTTCAACCCTCCATCAAGTGCTTAATGAAATCGCCAAGGCATTGGAACTATGCAGAGTGCCTTTTCTCATTTACGTATCGGGGATGCCGCAACATCTTCGAAATACGTACGTCAATGCATTTACGCACGAGTCACAGTTTAGATGCTTACTCATGTCGACAGCCATCGGAGGAAGTGGCTTAGACCTGCATTGTGCGAGTCGCATTATTTTGACTGAGCCCATCTGGCAGTGGGATCTAGAAAGTCAGGCAGTGAAACGAGCGTGGCGCATAGGCCAGACTCGACGTGTGCTTGTATCTACTTATGTTATGCGGCATACTTATGAAGAACGCGTTATTGAGCGGAAAAAAGCGCGATTTCTGAATGGCACCGATGCAGCAGAGCAACTTCAAACATTAACCGATGACCCGGATATGCGCGAGTTTTTGGCCCGTCCCCATCTTGTACAGGCACCCTCTAAAAAGCGTGAAATAACATGGACGCGACCCTTACTCGGTGACCCAGCGAAGCTTTCCTTTGTGCACGCATCCAAACGGGCTAGACATACATGATATACCTATGGTATAAGTTCCTCTGGAGGTGCAGACCACAAATGAGCATAGATCCAATTTAATGACGCATAACTTAGATTCAAGGCGCCACTCGCACGAGCAAAAGGTGCATCTTGTGCCCATACACCATCTTCTGCATGCATTGCGAGAGCAACAATCGACAAGTATGAATGCAAAATATCGGGCATCTCACTGGGTACTTTGGCAATCCCACCCATTGGCGAAGCAGCAGACAGTATCCAATGAACATCAGACATACCGTCAATCTTGTCGTGGCATCCAAGTATCTTGGCACTAGCGCCGCACCAAAACGAATAGCACGTATCAGGCTCTTTTTCTGGACGGCCCTGAAACCCACTACCCTGGCATTGCCGCGAAAGGACCCATCGCTCTAAGGCAGGCTGGCATGGAATCCGGTTCAGGTTGTCTGCCAGGCAAAGCGCGGCAACCACACAATAAGTAGAGCCCGCATGAGACTCTAGGCCTGGTTCTTGGGCAAAAGCTGACTCATAATGCTGACACCGCAGCAAGTACTGGATCGCGGCTTGTTTGTCCATCATACTCCAATCATGAAGCATATATGCAATAGCGAATGCACAATAACTAAAGCGGACATCTTTCTCCGGGGAATCTTGAGCGCAGGCAAAGCTTTTCATTAGTGTGGGACACATACCTCCCATCCGGCTGCTGCAATTGCGAAATGTGAGTTCGCAAAGCTTCACGATCCAAGCGTGAAAAGTCATCGCGCAGTATAGCGAGAATAAGTAGGGCTGTGTATGTCATAGTAATATGACCCTGTCATGAGAACGCTCCCACGTACTCTGCATGCTGCTGGAGAACCGCGAAATCCTCCACCAAGCTCGGAAGCTAGCACATTAACGTGTGAACAATACATACAGATTTGCTGTCCGTAGACCCAGGAAGTGTAAGCTTCCCTGTCACTTTGACTGACGACTGTGTCAAGCTGTTGAAGTAGATCCAGTGCTCCAAGACAAAAGTAGGCAAATGTCATCCTAACATTAAACCAGATTGGATAACCTACCTTTGGTCATCGCCACGAACATAAGGAGCTGGTAGCATTGAAAGATGTAATTTCCAAAATTTGACATGTCTCGATATGGGCAGGCTACAAGCTCCTGTAGTGCGGCTGTCATCTCGGGGAGGTGTCACCATGGCCCTAGGAAGCAATGCATTCAGTTGCTCCACATGAGGAGCCATATGTCACACGTGACTGTGACAGGTCCCAAAGCTACGATGGTTCAATGACTGACATTTCATGCTACAGGTTAATCTTCGAGGAAGAAGTATTGTCCGTTCGCCTTCTGCTCCTTGTCTTTAATACTGTTGTGCTTGTTAACGCGTGGACGCAAATTAGTCGGGTCACGTCGCATGCTTACATCGAGCATAGAAAGGAACGAGTTCATACCGGTCAGCAACGACTCGGGCGACCGAGCGTGTGCCTTGATCGATGGTTGACCTTCGTACACAATCACCCGGTCAGCAAGGTACGTGGCCATAATAATATCGTGCTCAATAATCATGGCTGTCTTCTTCGAGTGCAGAATGAAACGCTTAATGACCCTGGATGCCTGGATACGCTGTTCTGAGTCCAAGTAGGCACTCGGCTCGTCAATCAAGTAAATGTCGGCAGGCTTGCCAAGGGCCAATACAAGTGCGACACGTTGAAGCTCACCACCGGAAAGTGTCTGAACATCTTGATCAATGATGTTGTCTAAGTTCATAGGCTTCACCACATCGGTCTGGAATTGTGGATGCATGAACGCGGCTTTGATCACTTTCAGAAGTAACATGCGCACAGTGCCCTGGAACTTGGGGGTTATCGTTTGTGGCTTCAACGAGACGTTAAGCTGAGGCAGCCTGTCGGCACCAGTGTCTGGCTCGAGCTTACCTGCCAACATCTTGACGAAGGTAGTCTTGCCGGTACCATTTTCACCCAAGAACACAATGATTTCCGAGTTGGTAAAGCTGCCACTATCAATCGACAGCTCGAAGGAACCCAGCTTCTTAGTCATATTCGGGTATGTGAAGTTCGAAGACCTCTCTAATTCAATCTCATCGGCTGTTTCAGCGATCTTGAAAGAAATAGATTCCTGTCGGAATCGCATATTTTCAGCAGGAATATACCCGTCAAGGAAAATGTTGATACCGTCGCGTACGGGACTTGGCATCGTCACCACACCGTACACACTTGGCACACCATACAAGCAACAAATAAAGTCACTCAAGTAATCCAAAACAGACAAATCGTGCTCGACAGCAATGACATACGAGTCCGTATCAAGAAGCGTGCGAATGGTGCGAGCAGCATTCAAACGCTGTTTCACATCCAAGTAAGAAGATGGCTCGTCAAACATATACATGTTTGCCTTTTGCACGCAGCTCATAGCGATAGCGAAACGCTGCAGTTCACCACCAGACAAGTTGTGCACATCGCGGTCTAAAATGTTTTGCAGATCGCATGCGGCAATCACCTCATCTTTGTTGTCACGCTGCAGCTTACCTTCAAGAAGTTGGTTGACAGTGGCGCGTGACTTGAGCGCCCGGGGAAGATTGTCCACGTACTGGGGCTTGATCAAGGCTTTAATGTTGTCCTCGAGTACCTTTGTGAAGAAGTTCTGAAGCTCGGAGCCACGGAAGTACCTAAGAATTTCTTGCCAGTCCGGTGGATCATCGTAGCGACCGAGGTTGGGCTTCTGCTTACCAGCAAGAATCTTCAAAGCTGTACTTTTACCAATACCGTTGGTACCGACAAGACCCAAGACTTGACCGGCACGAGGCGTTGGAAGACGATGCAGCTTGAAGCTATTAGCACTGTATCGGTGAGTGGTTTCATTTTCCAAGTTTGTAGGCAGTTTAATGATATTAATAGCTTCGAAAGGGCACTTCTTCACACAAATACCACAGCCAATGCAAAGCGTTTCACTGATAAAGGCAATTTTGCTTGAAGGAGCCACTTCAATGCACTGACGTCCCATGCGTACTACGGGGCAGGAGCGCTTGCATTCCTGACGACACTTTGCAGGTTTACATTTGTCCGAATTGACGATGGCAATACGCTCCTCTTTGGAGGCGGGTGCTGCACTCGGCGCCATTTTGCAAAACCGACGACCAGGACGACGCTTGGCTCAACGTCTATCCTTTTTTCTTGTCTTCCAGCGATTACCAAAACGCCCTCGCGAATTGGCTAATCGTTCACGTGATATTGTGGTACCACATGGACTAATCGCAGTCTGCATCTTTGTGGAGGCTGATGGCGTCTGAAAATGGGGCGCACATTTTAGTAAGGCACAGCAAGACAACAGGGACATATTATCGACGCGATGCACTCATGATTGCATTCCAATGCAATTAGTGAGCAGTGGCACACATTTGCCCCATGCGCCAAGACCCATGAAATTTAAGGCGGCTGCCCTGTCTCGCAGCCGTTACCTTAAAGTACTTCTGCGCTATTGACATCCCCTCCCCCTCCATCCCAAGCCCCTCGCCACCACATATTTCTCACTTGGTTCTTTGACGCGAAGCAAAGACGATTTGAGGTATATGCTGGCACCTGCTCACCGCGGCCGCATAGTTGCGGTCGAGGTGCTCATGCTTTCCCTTACTTCTTTCGATATAAAGCGGCTGCTGATTGCTGTTAAAACAACCAGGTTTGATGACGGTCATTTTATTGCTTGGTGTATTGAGCAAAATGGAACTCACAGTTGCTGGCCAACACGAGTTCGGTTGGACCCCTCACTATTGCGTTCAGATGCTGGACATGCTGAATCAGGAATGAGGGTGATATACAGAAAGTCTTTGGACATGGGGCCAAAACACATGTGCTTGGATGAACTAGAGTTAATATGTCTTCGTGCACCACTGCCTGATCTTGAACTAGGAGAAGATCAGTGTAGCTGGTGCCTTGATGTCTTGTTAAAGTTGGAACGTTTACAATGCTTGGCATTTGGTGAGACCTTGCGCCTTGAACAGGATTTGGCGGAATTTCAATTGATTGATGACTTTAATGCGAATCGAGACGACCTTGTGTGTAATAACAAAAGGACTTCGAGGGTGATGATCAGTCAAGATGAACACATATCCAAACATGCTTCCGTTTGGGTGTATTAACTTTTGTCTTGTTTTCACGTAATGACTCAATGTAATTCTCATGTTTACAATGATCCACGGAAAGGAATCTTGTTTTTAACGCTGCATCATATAAGTGAATTTAAACGTCCAAACACCCGTGTCCAATGTTGTTGTTTCATACATATAGTTTATGGAAGAAGTATCTATTCGAGAGACTTGTAAAGTTGATTGTATCTCATTAGTGTGCCGTGCGTAAAGTTCCGGAGAAAATGACATGATGCCTTGAAGACTCAAAACCTAAACCGTACGAAGTTAAGCAGTGAAACCATTTACCGTAGCAATAAATACCCTTTGAAGCAGTGTAATGGGGAAGACCAATCCAGGCATATTAAATTAAGCAATCACACAGTCACGTTCGCGCTCATTCTCTGAATGATATCTTGTTCTAAATCGGGCCCAGCGATTTTTCTTGCGTATCTCTTTTTCTTTTCGTTCTTGCAGCAATCGATCCGACTTGTTCTCAGACGTTTTCTCTTCAATCTCTCGAGGGAACCACTCTTGAAGATATTTTGTCATCTCAACATCCAAGTTGTGTTCATCCGCATCACGTACAGCATTTGGTGCACGACAGAGAGGACAGTCATTTGTACCTTGTTTTTGTAGCTTTACGATGCACCTAATGCAGAACAAATGGCCACAGCGTAGGCGTATGGGATGCCATGCAATGGACACGCAAACAAGGCAGCTGTAGTCATCTACGCTCGGAAGAACAGGCATGAGCGCTTTGGTCAAGAGACAGGAGACAATTCTTGGCAGAGACAGTTGGAAGGAAGAGTTTACGTTCGCAGGTGCCAACGCAGCCAACGATTTTAGCACGTCACCGCCTGAGGCTGATTCCCAGTTGAGTTCAGGGATAGGTGAGTCCAGTGACGCCGCACTCAAAAGCTGTTGTGCGTTCGAAGACATTGAGATTCTGCTAATGTTTTCATTCACATGAAGAGCTGTCTTTTTACCGTGCTTTTTTAAAAGCTTGCGAATAGTTTCGATGTTAAGGCGCTCAAAGCGCTTGATAGAAACAAGCGCCACATTGAGTCTCAAGAAGTGCTCCAAGGTGGCAATACTCCGAGTGTCCGACAATGGATTCGTTGGATTGAACGCTTGAATTGCCCATGAATCTAGCGTCTGTCTCTTATACACATCTCCGAGCCCACGAGACTAG
>OJLB01000639.1_pt1 | contig 13890 bp, 5 predicted proteins | sample 1596861 | NCBI WGS metagenome assembly OJLB01 (sample SAMEA3904681, study PRJEB24821) | metagenome | biome: Builtin; feature: hospital; material: surface | place: USA | collected 2013-06-06
CTCGATTACCTGCAGAAGTTGATGATTGAGGGTTTTGAGGATTGCTTTTTTCATTTTTTTATGACAAAAAGAATTCCGCTCCGCTAAAACAGCAAAGAGACTTGTCGGAAATGGCCGGTTGGGTTTATCCAACCAAGAAAGACATGGGATTGTTTGGGCGTAACATTCTTTTGCTTCTCTTTCTTACGATATTTCTACTCAGCTTGAAAAGAAAGCTCAAGCCGATAAGAGCTCTTCATCATGTTCGAGAATTTCGAAAGAAGAACTGAGAGTGATTGACCTCTCACTCACGGCACACATGCTATATGTGTGATGCCGACACCTAAGAGACTTTGACTCCTTCGAGAAGCTGTCCAACTACGATGTGTTAAGCATATTGACCTCAATCCCAACTCTTCAGTCCACATTTTTATATACGAAATTACTTCGTTCTTCCTCCAAGAGAAGCGGGATATCGACTGGTGACAACCTATTGGAAAATTCCTATTTCACGCCCTATTCTTGCAAAGAAAGAACTTAGACTACTACTGCTACTAGCACTAGAAAGGGTCCGAGCGGAGCTAAGCAAGTAAGTGAGGGGTTTACTGGCCGTAAAGGGCGAACGATACAACAAGTGCTGTTCTTGCTCTTTCCCCTTTCGGGGTTGGAATGGTATAAATAAGGTTATGCTGGGGGGTTGGGGGTTGTATAGGGTACGGTGCTTTCAGTGATAAAAAAGCCTTCCCGCCCGCTAACCGTACCACTAGCCTTTACACAGCTGATTAGCCTCTTGGCTGGGCACTTTGACTTTTAGGTTCCGTCAGGGGAAAGGACTTTGTTTCCTCACCTTTGATCATGGCTTGAAGGCGTGGGGGACATACCTCAAAGAACCATACGTTGTATCAAATCCTTCCCAATGCATATCGGAACGTGGGGGATGGATACTTATAATTTTGAACATCTTTCATGCTCTATCCCGGGAACACAAGCCACTTTCTTTCCCAATATGTCTTGGTCCAACCCCCTTTTTTATATCTTTTCGTAACGAGAATGAATATATATTGGTACGAAGCGAGAGTACTTAGCTTAGAGCCCTGAGCTCCTCGGATCGGAAGAGCACCAAACTGCGAAAGGAGAAGACCTCTTCGGAACCCATACCCTAAGTCGATTATTTTATTTAGAATATATGTCAGAATGAGACGCTGACACTTGGTTGCTAGCATGAAATGCGGTAGACTTCTCGGAAGTGCCAGTAAGGCGGCTATGGCTGCATTTGCCAAATCCGAGGGCTTTAGTGAGGGGTGCCCCATGGTCTACAGCATATGATGCGGGTTTTTGCCCATGCCTTTTTGTTTATAGAGATCGACTAGACAAGTCATCAGTTATCACCTCTTTATTCCCTCCCTTGTTTGACTATCTGAGAAAAGCACTGGTACTGCCTACTCTACTGCTGAAGGAAGATAATTCATTGATCAGGTGAGCTGTTGTCTATAGTTCAAGTGTCAACCCCATTCGTTAGAACAACAAACAGCTTCCATTGAGTGTCTGAATGAAAATGAATGAGTCTCTGAAGCTACCCTCACTCAATGCAATGCGAAGAACCCTCCGACCAATGCTTTCCCGGAGCGAGCCCTACCCGGAGCAGACAACTCTTGACTGGCAACGGAATTCGTGGCACTCGCTTTCCTGGGCCTTCGATCGATCTTTTGTGAGAGAAGGCTGTTAGTACGGGATAGAAGGGGCAGTGGGAGTCACCAACCAGTAAGTCAACCACCGATCTATCTCAATGCCATCGGCAAGCAGCTACCTCGGGGGAGGGGATTGCCTAAGAGGCTGCTTGTTGTTTTTTGGAGAAAGGGGGCTCGGTCCAAATAAATCGATCGAGAATATCTATCAGAATATGACGAATATTGTCTGGCAGGCACATACATTATTGGTGAACCGCGTCCCTCAACTGCCATAGGTTGGTCGTATACCTCCGAAACAACCTCCAACACCACACAGGAGGAAAAGGCTCAGGTTGGTTGTTCAAACCTCCCTCTGAAGAAAGAGTTACTAATCTCAATACGATGAGTTATATGCCACCTTCTCGCGTTCTAGCTTCTGCGTATGTATAAAACTTCTTCCTTTTATGCCTCTGTTTATGCTTCAGTTGATGAATCGGCTTTTGATGCAGCAGATGGGGATGCACCAGATTCTTATCCTCTTTCTTCGGCTGCTTCAGTGAATGCACCAACGCATAAGTAAGAAGAGAGATAAGGGTTGTTAGGGGACAGGCTCACCCTTCTGTAGGGTTCCATGCTTAAGGTCAGGTAGCGGAAGTAAGGTCAATAAGGACCACAACAAGCCTCTCGGCGAGACGGGGAGTTTGAAGACACTAATAGAATACCGGGTGAAGAAGAAGAAATGAAACTCCACCAATTTCTTATACAAATAGAGGAGGCAAAAAGAATGGGAATCATAAAGAGTAAGTGACGATTCTAACTCATCCTGAACCTAGCTGGCGTCAGATTATTACTCGAAAACGGCGAGGCCGCACTAACAGTTCAGTTCAAATCGGGTGGAAGAGAGCGGTTTAGTGGCTTTGGGGAGTCCATTGCATCAAGAGTATAGAGATTGATTGGGCCCAAGGACCCTTTTAGCAAACCAGGAATATAGTGAACAAAGAGGTATCTAAGTTGCTCCTTTCTTCAGGCTTGGCGAAGGTGTCTGATCTACTAGCTCTCCTCCAAGCAATCCGGAGACTACAAGACCTTCACCTCAATCTCCACCGGTTCCCACTGAAAGCAGAGCATTACCTAAGGTAGATCATTTATCCCTCCTTCCAGTTTGCCATAAACCTTCTTGGCTAACTGTTGACATCATCTTCAATCTCAGATGTCAACAAGGTGAAGAAGTGAAAAGATTAGCCGCGGGAAGGCCTGCAATCCTAACAATCTGCCCAGAGTAGGGTTGTAAGTAGGATATCCAGTCCTACCTTTACATTCAAGTCGGATAACAGGAAAGGAAAGGAATGAGCCGAGGCCAGGAACTCCAATACCTGAGGAAAGAAAAATCCAAACTACCACAGGGAATGAAAAGAGTCGATTAAACACCAATTCAATTTAGGATAGGAAAGGAGAATCATTGATGACTCTTCCTTAAGCTTAACTAGATCCGCCTTGTCAACTAAACGATGCATCTTTGAATTGAATTAGACTCCTAAGGAAAAATCCTTCTCTTCTTATGTACCCCCTCCTCCCTTGGGTGTAGAGGAGAGTAAAGTAAGCTGTGCTCAGACAAAGGGACTAGGAAGATAGGCTCTTGGTTATTGAGCGGAGGATTAGTCAACTCCAACCAGCGAAAGGGAAAAAAAGAACTACTCCAGCTTCATAGCGATCGGTGTGTTTATCCCATCCGAAAAAAAGAAAAATACTCCTGGCGGCACACCATCAAAATACAATTCCCCTCTCTCTCTGATTCATCATCTATCCCCATTACGGATCCATAAGGAAACTCAGCATCCCCATTTTCCTTAGACTCTACTGGGCAGTTCGCCAGCTGGTCAGCTATGACTTGTCCATGATGGAGTATATATATCTATATATTTTATCTAATCTCGAACTCTGACAACATCAACAAGCACTTCGCCATCCTATTGGATAATAGGGGCTTCTCGGGTACTTCAGCGGATTCATGCTTAAGATTGGGTGAGCCAGCCTCAACTTCTGCCTTACCCAAACAAACCAGAGCAGCACAAGTCTTCTCTAATGCAGTGTAGTTGAGCTCGCATGCGGTGAATTTCTTAGTGAAGAAGGGCTTTTCTATTACGGTTTTTCCTCTTGCCCTGGTTTTTTAATAGGCGATTCTGATCTCATTCTAACTCATTTTCAGAGGACATAGTAAGCTGTCGCAATATCGGTTGTTAGCACTATGAATGTTTAGACATTAGGGATTCCCTCACTCGCTAGCAACCAAACCAAATGGGATTTCATTCTTCGATTCCGAGTTCGCGATCAATCTGCCGATTAACCACTGATTCAGTGAGATCATGTGACTTCTTCTTTCGACCCTAATTCCGAGAGTGCGCACACCTGCAAGCATCCCTTATCCAGCCGTTGGGCGGTTCACCCCCTTTCTTTTTGCTCGGCCAAAGACCCCCCTGGACTGTGCATTCGACTCAAGAGAAGAGAATCTTTCAGGGTTTTCCTGACAAACCTACATGGGCTTCTTCAACAATATTGGATTCTACCCGTAAAAAGAGAAAGAAGCAGTTATGCCATTGGCCACCTTCGCCCTAGTACTGGGATCAGGAACTCCTCTATCTATGCTAATGGTTACGTTGTCATACTATATTCTATTCTACCCTCGAGTCACTCATTCCCTTTCGAGATCTCCGCATATAACTCGTTTTCTTGACTCGTTCCCATCTCTTTACTCAAGAAAAGTATAGAGCTCTAGCTCCATGTATATGTATGGAGCTCGTTTCCCATCCTCTTAAGAACAGTGCTTTCTCCGGCAGTTCGTCATCTTTCCTATCTTTTGGAGTGTGAAAATCTCTCTTTTTGGCGTCCTATTCCCCTAATCCATTTTTTCCTGATTAGAGGAACGAAGATGCTCGTACGTAAGGACTTTAGTACTCGACCGAGGATGGGAATGGAATACTTGTTTCGAGGGGGTTCTAAACGTACCGATGTGCACTCACTTTTGGTTGAAAAAAGATCCCTGTCCCCTTATTTCTAATGGGAGACCCAGCCAAGACTGATTAGCTCGGGTGAAGTGCCCCAAGGGCAAGAAGAGACGAAGATGGATCTTTTCCGGCAACAGATTTGGATAGATGACATGAAGCTGACCCTAATCTCTTCTTCTTCTTAGCCGCACTGATATATTAGTACGGGCATCTCGTCTGAACATCTCTCTTTTTTGGAGTTCAAATCCCTCTTTTCAAGATCAGATTCCCCTCTCTTATTCAAGCTTGACTTCCGTTTCTCTTGTAGAGAGAGAAATAGATGAACAGTGGAGCACTATCTCAATTGCATCGACCCCTCCCTCACTCTACTAACCCTCTCGCTTCGTACACTACGCTCTTTTCCTATCGGTCGAGCATTTCATAAACCTTTCCGTCTTCCTTACTTCGTTCCTGGCCTTTTTCCATAGAGCAAAGTTATGCAGATAAGATATGTAGCATGACCTATTTAGAATAGGAATTTAGAAAGACCTTTTTTTTGAGAATGCTTCTTCTATTCCGTTCCGCTGGATGCAGGTGTAAATAAGCGCAGACCGATCAATCCCCGAAATAAGATCACTTAAAGGAAAGGAGTGGAAATAAGACAGGTCTATATTCCTATAGAAAGAGAAGCCCTTTCCCTCCCTGCTTCTTTTCAGCGGGTCAAGAAAGGAAAGTCTCATCCCCCGGAACATCTCAAGTCGAAATTGGATCTCCCCTGAGCTGATAGAAAGAGAAGTTCCTTTCGTCGTCTGGCTAGTCAAATGCTTTTCTTTGATAGGAATCTGGTCGACGTTAGCGATCAAGCAGGGCTGCAATTGAATTTCCCGCTGCGTTCTTCAACCAGCCATGAGCTCTACCCGAATCGAAATCTTTCTATGAGTGGTCCCGCATAACTTCCAACAGGAATATGTGGTCATCTAGGTCGTACGAAAGATTAGGCGGACTCCTATACATGGCTTATACGCCTCTAATTCCTTAGCCCAAAATCACGGGTGGAATAACTAGCCTACTTGCTAAAGTCGACTATCCTTGCCCACCTATACAGTCGATCTCACGTAGCGAGTCTCACCTAGCCCTCACTAAGCTGCCTTCCCTTCTTGATCGCCAGGTTGAGAAAGGAGCAACGCCAGGTAGGTTTCAAAGAGCAAAGAGAGTGGTGGGTACGCCCCAAAAACTACGACTGAACTTGCTTTCCGTCTTTTTCTGTTTCTCTACGATAGATGCACTTACGAACGCTCTTGTACCGACCAGAGGGTAGCTAGCGCCTATCTATCTGTGGTCTAAGAGCTCCCGGCCCATAAACAGGACGCCCGGAACTGCACTTCAAACTAAACCCCCGGATGAGAATAATAGCTGGCGCCTTAGGTTAAGAGCTGCTAAAGAAGCCTAATCATCTTTCTTTCATTTTAGATAAGCCCTCTTGAAAGCACGCAGGCAAGCAAGCGCTTTCACTTTTTGAATATGAAAACCAGCCAGCTTAAAGAAAGGATAAGAATGCGGAGATTAAACAAGATAAAGGATGGCGGGCCTTATCTATATAAGGGGGTTGCTTGAAAGTGAAAACAAAAGGCTTAGGTCTCATTAGTAAAGGAGAGAAGGGGTATTCTTTGCCAGGATTGGATTACTGACTCCAGGCAGGGAAAAGCAGAAGAAAAGAACTATCCTGAGGTCGTAGAAGACAAGGAAGAGAAAAAGCGCTAAGAGATAGAAGATAGTTGAGTTGAATTGGAAGGTTAGCAAAGTCTTGGTTGTCTGGTTGATTGGGGTAGTCTCAGTCTGCAAAGCAAAGAGAAACTCCATCTTAAAAGTCCAATCGCGGAAAGAGAATGAAAGATTCGGGTAGGCAAGAAGGGGAAAATTGGGGGAGCTGACATCAAATCTACTTTTTTTTTATCGGGTGAAAGCCTATTTTCTTTGGCTTATTGCGCGTGAGAGGGTGGCAGGTCTAGGAGGCCTAGCCCTATAAGAGAAGAGAGTTCAGCAGTCTCTCTTGATCCCGGTTATCATATTGGTAGTCAAGTAAGAAGACTATTGGCATCAGTCTGCTGCCTCTCTATTATAAGTATAAGTAGTTTCCTAGCCTCATTAGCTGTCTAACTTTCCTATCTTTATCATCCACTTTCCCTTCGACCTCTGAAAGCAAGTGTGAAATCCGCTTGAATGAAAGATGATCTGTCTCCCCCAACCATTTTACCCGATTAGTTAGGCTGGTCGGGAAAGTCCCCTACTCCTATAAAAGTAGTGGATGATAGGGCCTTATCTAATGGAGCTATAGCTCCAGGAACAAGAAAGATTTAGCTCATGTGGTTTCTTTTTTGACTTCCTTAGAGGGATTCATCCAACCGGAGATAAACTTTTAAATAATGGATCCGTTTTCATTTCTAGTTCCAATCCTCCGAGACTTGAATCAAGATCTCCACTTGAAGGATTTGTTCGCCCAACCTAAACCTAGTAAAGGGGCTAGAAAATCGAGACTCCGGTGCTTCGCTTCTTTCGTCCACAAAATATGTTTGTTCAATACAGCCTCCTATAGTTTTCGTTACCGAAACGGCGGGACAGGCTCCACTCTCTTATCTTACTACTAACTTTAATGAGAGATCTAGTAGTGGTTATCCCTTTATATATATATGACTGAGATTGTTCGGCAGTTCGCTAAGGAGACTTAAGAAATATGGTAGTAGTTCTATTACATTACTCAGATGTTTCAGTTCGCTTTAGACTCCGCGGAAGTGGAAAGAAGTTGCTAAGATAGGTTGTGGAAAGGAAGGTACGCCGTTAGAGTTTACCACTCCACTAACGCTATGTGATCCGGTCAAGGCGAAAGGTCCCGCCAGGTGTTTTAAGAAACCTCTGTTACTGTTAAATCTCTCATATAGATAGAGCGAGGTTTTCAATCCTTTCCCTCTTCTTCTTGCCGCTTTCAGACTTGACACCTTGATTGTCGGAGTGAACGGGGTTGACTCGATATCGGGAGGGACTCATACGTAGATAGAAGGAGGAGTCATCGGATTCTTCCATTAATTCCACTGCGTGGAGCCCTTCTCTTCTTTTTTTGTGGTTAGCTAGTGTCGCACTACGGCTTGACTTGACATTTACTCCTTCTACTAGCCAAACTAGGGCTTGCTTGACTTGAGGTTGCCTACTTCTATCAAGGGGAGCTAAGTCAACAGCCTATACCCCACTTTCCCCGTTCCGTCTTGGCCTACTAGCTGTTAGGAGAGAGAGCTGCTGCAGTGCCCGTGGCTCAACTCCCTTCGTCTTTCGGCTAAAGCCATATTGCGGATCTTTTGCTTAAATCCACCTATGGAATATCTTGCGGAAACGACTCTCTTGACACAGCATCAAAAAACATGGGGTTTATGGAATTTTTGTAGTCAGAGGAATTAATAGAACTTCATATTCTACTACCCGAAGCGAAGGAGGAGGTATATGGCAATAGCCAGGTTTTACGATAAAAGAATAGGACAAAGTCTAGAAAGAAAACTGGATCGGTAGGCTGCTCGGTACGGTTCGCTCAGGCCCTTCTTGGCGGAAGAAGATAGAGAGACAAGTCTATCTCATCCTGCATCGGGCTTAGAGTCTAGCCATAAGAAGGGGGAGGCCATGTCCTTCTCGGTATTGAACAAGCGCCCTTCGGATTAAGATGCACAATGTATTCTTCTAGCGAGCGGCTGAAGAGGACGGCTAGCCGGCTGCAAAGTTGCCGAGAGATGTCAAAACCAAAACCTCTGTAGGGATTTTATGGCACTGGCCTTGGTCTTTTGAAACTATGAAATGGAAACTCTCGTAGTTGATGCTAACTCGACTGAGGACCTCGATTCTTTGGGTTTTGGCAAGGAGGGCTGGTCGGTCAAAAGCAAAAGCGGGGTAGGCTACCTTCGTCGTGTTGTCCTTCTTTCTCGGACGGCAGATGAGGCGGCACCTGGGTAGTTGAGATGAAAAAAATGAATTCCTTTTGTTTCGGTCCCTCTTGACTAATGGTCGGCTTGTGGTCGACTGCCTTCTTCTTCTCATTCTGACTGGACTTGTCATCGCTGTTGAGTTTGTGCCACTACTCTTTCTGGAATGGATAAGCCTTTTTTCCTCAAACCTTAAAATAGCCAGTTTTCAGCCATTTGCCGCTGTCAGAATCATTCCTCACGCTGTCAGGACTCTTACCTGGGAACTAAAGACCTAGACTTTGGCAACAATCCCCCCTTCGGGAAAATGAAAACATTCATGAAAAGCCACAGTTGCATGAAATCAGGTGTGGTCAATCCTATTTGTATATGCCTTATGGTACTTATGGACTTGGCGAAATAAGAGCATCTTTGATCCCGTTGGCCGAGCTTAACTCCGTCAAGCCTGTATTTCAAGTGAGAGCTAGAGCGCTTCTTTCTTTTCTTCGCCTCTTCCATTGTCCTTATTTCCCTGTACCCGTGCTATATTAGTTCTAACCTTTGTGAATTGAAGACCGCGTACCTGTGCTTAAAGTACTTAAAGTAAAAGGGAGTTATGTAGTTAAAGTAGCTATACCGCTGTAAGGTAGAAATAAGGAAAGAAATAAGCAATAAAGGCATAGCTCGATAGACCTATTCGGAAGCCATACCTATGCCTTCCTCACTGCACTGGAATAGATAGGTATTTAAAGTCAAAAGCCCGACCTAGGCCTGAAAAGGCTTATACGCAACTTCTTACTTACAGGAATCCGTCCTATCTCTCGTGTGCCTATAAGAGTTTTATTCGATTTTAACTACTCCGGACTCTTTTTATAAGAAAGAAAGTAAGCGCATCCTGCCCCGGGACAGTAGGTCGGATTGCCTAAACTAACCAATACTACTTGCCATTCAAAAGAGTCAACTAAAGCTAAAGGTAAATACTTTAATAAAAATAAAAAATTTCGTATGTAATGAACAGACTTTGATCGAAGATAGCCGAATTGGCGCGAACAAAATCCTTTCTCTTAAACTTTGCTTTTGCATTAGGTCACAATTCCCCCAAAAAAAAGAAATCGAAGTCGGAGATGGCTTCAGCAGGATCCATTCTTTGTATTGGACTTTGGGCAAACATTTCTGGTAGGTTAGTTGATGCCCTCCCTTTCTTTCCAGGCTGGCGATAGTAATAGTAGGGGATAGGAAGCCAATAGGGCAGGCAAGAGTGGCATAGGTCGCCATAACCAGCCAGCTCAAGGAAGATCACATAGAATAGCTAAGGTGCGAGTCTTCTATTCAATATGGGTAGGTACTTCCCCACGGAAGAGCTCTGCTATCACCTAAAAGACTGCAATTAGCCTATCGGATAGAACTATTTCTGAGGATTTGACTTTAGTAAATAATTCATGGATAAAACATTCACACCTTGGTAGGTTGGCTTCCCACTTTTGGTTTACAGGCTTTGTTACCGGACCGGCCGGTGTATAAAAAGGGGGAAGTTTCTGGGTAGGTTTCCCGATTCAGGTAGATGCAGCTACGGACTTACTAGAGCTACTACGCATTCTAGAATTGAGGGAAGGAAAACGAAAAGAAGGCATAAAAGGACTGTCTGAATCTTTCTAAACTAGCAGAAGACATGAAAGTCACTAAACAGCGCTTTGAAACTATTAACTTTGGGCATAGAAAGCTTTCGGGTACCAAAGTGAGACAGTGATCCCTACGCCCTGAACTAACTGCCCGAGGGTCCACCTATGCTACTACCAAGCAAGGGAAATTCTTTTTCTTTTTATGATGGAAAAGAGTGAGTTGCCGGGGTAGGGGAATTCGTTTCCAAAGAATATGAAGGGAAAGGGATGGATCATTGAGCAAGCTTTGAAGGTCACAGGCTACTAAGAAGACGGGCCTGCGGGATAGGGACCGAAAGGGCTTAGTAGAGTTGCCTGAGAATAGAAGAACTACTTTTCTTCAGAAAGAATTCCGGAGCGATAACCTGTGTGTTCGGGGACAGTAGAGGTGACCTCACAATTATTGCTGTCGAAGGCTACGCACCTTGAGCGCTTCCGCCGGGACGGAGATTCCTTTTCAAACCCTTAGCCGCTAGAAAGCCTTCCCCAAGGCTTTCTTCGCTACACCTGTATATTTTCATTTTATGCTTCGGTGCTAGACGGTATGTTGCTTAGCTGCAGTTGTAGTTATAATTTATGGCTGAAGGAGCTGCATCCCTCCGGGACGGGCTAAAGCAGTGGTCGCTCTTTAGTCATGTATTCCCCATAGAGTACTTCCCTTGCCAGAGGACAGGTTCGCTCCCTCCCCGAGTGAGCTCCCTTCTTCTGGTGAATAGAATTCTGTTAGGTTTTTGATTCTGTTTTCAAGGCCTCTTTTATTGCATCCAGGTGGTGAATCAGAAGAGGTAGGTAGCCCTTAACATTCTGTCAATGTTGCGGGAGCCCTAATGAGTATTACTTGCATATACCTTCTTTAAACACCTAAAATGAAGTCAATAGCCCTTAAAAAAAAGAAGTCAGTCAAGAAGTCAAGAAGCAGAAAGCCTAATACTTAACGCAGTGAGCCGAGGAGTAAAGAATTCCACTTTGCCAGCCCTTGGCCTTCCGCATCTAGACAGGCCAATGACGGATTCGAACCTTTGACTGCTAGATCCAATGCTTTCTCGGGCGATCCCCTTTCCACCTATCGAAGCCCAACCAAGTGATGTCCTTCCATCTTTCATTCCATAATCACGTTCGAACGGTAAGCTACAACTAAGAAAGCATCGCTCCAGCCTTAGAGCCAAGGAAATGGCTATCCTTGATAGACAAGTGATGTTCGCCTTTGGATAAGTTGGATAAGAAGGATAGAGATAGAAAGGAACTAAGATTCTTCTGAGCTCTAATCGAATGCGAGAAGTTCCCTCGAGCTATATCTATATATAGTAGGCGCACCTTCAGGGTCGGAGATGGATGCCTATATCGTTCCTTTCCTACTCCCTCCGGCCGTCCCTGCTCTCGGTTCTTGAGCGTTTTGGTTGAAAGAGCCCATGCGGTTATATAGTGAGAAACTTATCTTCTTATTTCTAATGCAGGGCCCGGCCCGGACTTAGAACCGCAGGACGTTCGTTCATATATTCTAGCTCGCCCAAGTAAACCCGTCCTCATCTTAGACAATATTTCTTTTCCTTCCTCGTCCTGGTTACCTGGCTTGGTGTATGCTCTCTCTTGTATTCGACTTCCTTTACTTTTACTTTTTTTTATTTGAAACTCCTTTCTTGGCTTCTTCCAAAGAGCTTTAGATATTCTACTACACTAATACGATATTCCATTCCGGCAGTCTCTGTTTTTTCTTCACATGCAATCAGAGCAATGAAAGAACTCGGTCAGAATTCTTTATTCTTTGAAGATTTCATCGCCGTAAAGCTTCTCCTTAAGCTTAATCTTAATCCGTCTTTCGCTCTCGGGTGTTCGCAATCCGATGGTTTCCTATGAACATTCCTCGCAGATTTGATTGAATCCAGAAAAGGAAATAGTTAGGGGAACAAAAACAAAAAGCAAAAAGGGGAAGCATCCGATCACTCGCTATAGTAGTCCCATCACACTGAGAGAGCTGATTTGATAGACTTGGTCTCTGCATAGAAAGATTCATACTAAGGAACCGTCGGACTCACGCTCATCCCTTTGCACGTGAATCTTGATATCCCTTTGCCGGGCAAGAAAGAAGCTAGAAGTGACTTCGAGGCCTCAGGTCATAATAGAGTATAGTATGAGTAGGAAGATAATGCAGCTAAGCCGAGACTGGCTTCCGGTCAGACTTTATTTGCTGTTGCCGATATGATCTTTTCTCTTGTTGAAGAAGTTCCGTTTGCTGCTATCGTAGATAAGAGGTACGGAATTGATAGAGCGGAATCCCTTTTTGAAAGAAGAACTGCAGCTCGATTTGAGATGAAATCTGGCAATAGCTCTAGGGCTGGTTCTGCACCAGATAAGAGAGTTGGGATTGAGGTCAATATGCTTAACACATCGTAGTTGGACTTAGCTTTCCTTGGTAGAGTGGCGGGGAATAGGCTTATTTTGGCGGCTTAAAATTTCGTAAAAAAAGATCTAAAAAATAGAAATGAAGACTATTTTGTGTCCATAGTAGTTCCCAAGATTGTCTGCTAACAAAGTGGATTTGGAAATTACGTAAGTAGATGATTGAGCCATCAGCGGGCAGTCATCGATAAGTGTATAAGGACCAACGACGAGCTATATAGAGGATAAGAGAAGGAGGAGTAGGAGGAGTCAGTCTTCTTTGAAGATCGAGGAAGAAATCGGACAATTAGAATTATGCCATTCGGAAGAAATCTTCTACAGAGAGAAAGCCTGTATCGAGTAAGTGGAGAGGAAAGATCTCCAGAGATTCTTATCTCATTCCATTCCAGTGGCTCAACCAGTAACCAATGGCGAAAACTAAAAAATTCATGGTTTCCCGGTAGAACCCCATTTCGTCCAAGTTGTTGCGGAACCGGAAAAAAGAAGCGGTTTTTCGCGCAGCTTGCTCATAGTGCAGGTCCCACTTGTATATCGTATTTGGCCGAAGAAGCATCGGACAGGTTGAAGTTATTACCTTCTTGGGACTCCATGGACCAAGATCTGCTTTCATTATATGGGCAATACCGATCTACTTTAGTAGATCATATGGATGTAGAAAAAGCTTCTGATTTTGATGAATTGGAAACATCTCTTTTCCATTTCTATTTACCTAGTTCATATCTTTGTTTCGTGTGTTCCCAGGAGGAATTCGATCTCTTCAATCTCGGGATACCACCTAAATAACTGCGGCAGTCAAATAGGTCGGGAAGAAAGAGTCTGAGGTTGGGTCGGACGACATACATCTTGGTTGGTTTCACCTCTTTGCAGGGTGATGACACCTGTAGCAGTGAAGCCCAGATGACCATCTCTTCGAGCAGGGATATGGAGTTTTTCGAGAAAAGGTCCCATCCTTCAATATCATGATTGGGTCGACCAGGCCAGATCATGAGTAAATACAAAATAGAAAACGTACATAGCTGTTCCAGCTGAAATACTTGGAATAATTCTACCACTTATACTAGGAATAGCCTTTTTAGTGCTAGCTGAACGTAAAGTAATGGCTTTTGTGCAACGTCGAAAGGGTCCTGATGTAGTGGGATCGTTCGGATTGTTACAACCTCTAGCAGATGGTTCGAAATTGATTCTAAAAGAACCTATTTCACCGAGTAGTGCTAATTTCTCCCTGTCTCTTATACACATCTGACGCTGCCGACGACTCCTTACGTGTAGA
>OJLB01000640.1_pt1 | contig 13872 bp, 4 predicted proteins | sample 1596861 | NCBI WGS metagenome assembly OJLB01 (sample SAMEA3904681, study PRJEB24821) | metagenome | biome: Builtin; feature: hospital; material: surface | place: USA | collected 2013-06-06
CTACACGTAAGGAGTCGTCGGCAGCGTCAGATGTGTATAAGAGACAGATCATGTCGGTGCGCGCACTACGCAAGTGGTCTAGATGTGAAGTACAGGTGCGCTCAGAAAATTCGATGCACATCCTCCATGAGAAGGATGGCATCATGTCGGCCGTGACGCTCTTGGGTTTTCTTGAATTTGTCGTGCTCATTGGCATGCGTGGAAACCTGGGCCCTGCTGAGGCCTCTCTCACAGGTGGTGTTCAAATTCTTGCCTCCGGGGCAATGTTTCTATCATACATCTTGGCGTTCATGCTTCAGCACACTATGCACATGAAGGCTCGGCATGGCTCAGATGAAACGCTCTTACTTTGGACGCTGCACCTGCTCGCGGGCCCCGTGCGTGTGCGGACAATAGTCCAGATTACACCTACGTCCACGCTCATTCACATGATGCTGGTCGTCCCACTGTGTATGCGACTACTGTTTGTGCTCGCTGCTATGTTCCTTGAGTGTGCAGACGTCGAGATGGGCGACAACATTGCGCTTCCCGAAGATGCTGACGAAGACGTTGAAGCGGAGGCCGAGCATGAACCGGAGCTGACACCCGAGCTCGCTGCTGAGCGCGAGATGATCAATGACTTACAGCCCAAAGAGTCGCCGATGGAGACAGCGCACCTGTTTAGTCGCTTATTTTTTCACTGGATGCAGCCTCTCATGTCGCTTGGCTCTCGCAAATTTCTGAAGGAGTCAGATATGTGGGCTTTGCCTGCCGGTGAAGACACTGAGCAGCTTGGCAACGCCTTCCAGTATCACTGGATCAAGTTTTCGCATGAGGCTCAGGAGGCTGGCCTGGACCTCGAATCCACTGGTAAGACGCGATTTTGGCGTACTCTCTTTGCTTCGTACGGCCGACCGTTTGTCATCGCAGCTGGTTTCAAGGTCATGCAGGATATTCTTGCATTTGTGCAGCCGCAGCTTTTGCGCATGCTTCTCGCATTCGTGCAAAACTGGGAATGGGCACCGACAGAGGCTCTAAGAGGCACGCCTCTCCGAGGCTTTGTCATAGCTGCTTTGCTTTTTCTCACAGCAGCCCTTCAGACTCTCAGTTTGCATCAGTACTTCCAGCTTGTTAACATTGCTGGTATGCGGGCACGCGCAGGCGTCGTCACGGCGCTTTTCCGCAAGAGTTTGCGCCTATCGAACAAGTCGCGAGGCGAACGATCCACAGGCGATGTCGTCAACCTTATGAGCGTCGACGCCAATCGCCTGCCTGACTTTCTTATGTATGCGCACATTTTGTGGTCGGCCGTGTTCCAGATCACTATTGCGTTCGTATCGCTATTCAATCTGCTTGGCTGGTCAGCATTTATTGGTGTCGCTATTATGATGATCAGCGTACCGGTCAACACGATGCTTGCGACGTACCTGCGACGCCTAAGTGCCGTGCAGATGAAGGTGCGTGATCGCCGCACAGGGTTGATGAATGAGATTATTCTAAACATCAAATCGATCAAACTGTTCGCATGGGAAGAAGCCTTTACAAAGCGTTTGTTGGGCGTTCGCAACGATGAAGAACTTCCTTTGCTCCGCAACATCGGCGTAGCTAGCGCTGGCTTCAACTTTTTCTGGCAGGCCATTCCGTTCTTCGTGTCACTAGGCACCTTTATCGTGTACTCTATGGTGAATACACAGCCACTTACTGCTGACATTGTGTTTCCGGCTTTGTCACTTTATCAGCTGCTGAACTTTCCCTTGTCTATGCTTGCTGGCATTGTTTCAATGTTCTTACAAACACAGGTGTCGGCAGGTCGCATGGCATCATTTTTCGACAGCGAAGAGCTCGATGAAAATGCGCGCAGGATGCTCAAGGCACCTGCGAGTGTGGGTAGTGACGCTGTACGGTTCCGCAAGGCCTCCTTTGCCTGGAGTAATGAACAAGAGTCGCCAACGCTTTGCGACCTGGATCTCACAGTCCACGGTGGAGAGCTTCTTGCCGTCCTGGGCCGCGTTGGCGATGGCAAGTCGTCGCTACTCTCGGCCATTTTGGGTGATATGGTCAAGCTCCAGGGGCGTATCTCTGTGCATGGTCAGCTTGCGTACTTTGTTCAGGGAGGCTGGTGCATGGGCGCAACGGTTCGAGACAACATTCTTTTTGGTCGCGCATACGATGAGGCACTGTATCGGCAGTGCCTTTCTGCATGTGCACTAGAGCCGGACCTTGAGATCTTGCAACTTGGCGACCAGACTGAGATTGGTGAGCGTGGTGTGAGCCTGAGTGGTGGCCAACGAGCACGAGTAGCCTTGGCTCGCGCGTGCTACGCCATGGCGGACATTTATCTACTGGACGATCCGCTCGCTGCTGTTGATGCCAATGTCGGCGCACACATTTGGGAACATGTGATTGGCCCGCGTGGTATGCTTCGACACAAGACGCGCATTCTGACGCTCAATGCTGTGTCGTACTTGCCGCAATGTGATAAGATCGTGACGCTGCGAGAAGGCTCATTATTGGAGGAACGCGGCACGTTCGATGAGGTCATGGCCATGAGGGGTGATGTTTATCGGGTGATATCGAGTCTGAAGAAAAAAGAAACGAGCGTTGAGAAGGCGGACACAGAGTCGCCCATCGAGAGTGATCAGCACGAAACGCTCCCAGCATGGAAACGGACGCTAGAACCTACAGACCACTGTCATCGACCCCGGCAGCTGAACAAAGATGAGCTGAAGGTCTCGACGCTGCGTCATTTGCGCGAGTCGAAAGCGCCGCAAGAGCTCCAGGAGACTGGGTCTGTGAAATGGTCTGTGTACCGCGAATATGCTCAGAGTGCGTCAACTGTGGGCGTGGTGCTATTTTGTGTGGCACACGTTCTCACACAAGCATGCACTATCGCTCGTGATGTTGTGCTGAAGCAATGGAGCGGCGAAAATGCGCGTCCCAATGTTGATACCTCGCGCGCAGCTCGATACTATCTGACGCTATATGGCTTGATGGGAATTTCAACGTCCGTTGGTGTATGCGTGGCGCCCATGATTCTGTATGTGTGGCTCGTACTGAGCAGTGCGCGGCGCTTCCACGACAGCCTTTTTCTCAATATACTGCGGTACCCGCTGCAATGGTTCGAGACGACGCCGACCGGCCGTCTGCTCAACCTGTTCAGCCGCGACATCAGCGTAATTGACGAGGTTCTTCCGCGTGTGATCCAGGGACTTGCTCGCTCGTCTGTTGTCGTGCTCGGTGTGATATGTGTGGTTGCTTACAGTGTTCCGGTGTTCCTCTTGGCTGTTGTGCCGCTTGGGATGGCCTACCGTGGAGTGATGCGGTATTATCTCGCCTCGAGTCGTGAACTGAAGCGGATTGATGCCGTGTCAAAGTCGCCTATTTTCACATGGTTCCAAGAAGCACTGGGTGGACTCTCGACAATTCGTGCATTTGGTCAAGCTGATGCATTCACGGACTCATTCGAGGCGCGTGTCGATCGGAATCAGATGTGCTACTTCCCCGCCGTGACGTGCAACCGATGGCTTGCTGTGCGCATCGAGTTTCTGGGATCGACTGTCATCCTTTTTACCTCGATGATGGCCATCCTCATGGTAACGACAGGTGGCCGCATGAGTGCAGGCCTGCTTGGTCTGATGCTATCACAGGTACTAGGCACGACACAGACACTGAACTGGGCTGTTCGTTCGGCATCGGAGGTCGAGCAGAACATCGTGAGTGTGGAGCGTGTTCTTTCGTATTCGCAACTGCCCATGGAGCGTGCGTATCATGTGGAAGAGACAGCCCCGACGAGCAAATGGCCATCGCAGGGCGTGGTCGAATTCCGCAATTACACGACGCGGTATCGCGAGGGTCTAGAGCCCGTCCTGCGGGGCGTCTCGTTCAAGACACGGCCGAGCGAACGCATTGGTGTGGTTGGTCGTACGGGAGCGGGCAAGTCGACACTGACTCTAGCACTCTTCCGTATTCTCGAAGCGACAGGAGGCAGTGTTCTTATCGACGGCATCGACATCGCGACGCTCGGTCTGCATGAGTTGCGGCAGTCGATGGCCATCATTCCTCAAGATGCGCAGCTTTGGCAGGGCACTTTACGAGAAAATCTTGATCCTCTGCATCAGTACAGTGACGAAGATCTATACCGAGTGCTTGAACAAGCGCGACTGCAATCGATTGTCGATGGTCACAGTGCAGGTCTTTTGCAACCTGTATCAGAAGGTGGCTCGAACTTCTCGTCAGGGCAACGACAACTCATGTGCATCGCTCGTGCACTTGTGCGTAGGTCAAGTATCCTCGTGCTAGATGAGGCCACAAGCAACATCGATCTCGACACGGATGCACTTATCCAAAAGATTGTGCGCAGCGAGTTTTCTGGCACAACCATCACGATCGCGCACCGTCTGAATACGATCATGGACTCGGACCGAGTGATTGTGATGCGCGAAGGCAAAGTGGCTGAATTTGATGCTCCAAGCACGCTACTGAAGAATAAGGACGGTCTATTTTACAGCATGGCTCGTGAGGCAGGTCTTGTTTCAACGTGATTCCTCACTGACGACTTTTGTCGATCAAATCAGCTTGCGGCCATGTCAAGAAAAAAAAGAAAAATTCTATATATATAATATGCAGACGACAGATAAGAGAACAATATTGAGATAGACATAAGTAGGTATAGAGTGAGCCGTCCTGCTACCGGCTTAATTGTGCAAGTAGGAAGGGTGAGATGAATATGGATACCGGGAAGGATTTAGGTCTGCGTCTGTAGGCCCAGCTGACACACCAGGCGTCGCTGTACGAAACGGATCCGCAGGATGGGGGCGTCGCAGTAAACCTGAGACATTCGTCTTTGAGTTGGAAGAAGCAGCATCAGGCATTTCAATCAATTGAGGCGTCGGTGACACAGCTGGGCCTAATGTTGGCGAACGCAGCGTCGACTCGGACATGTCCTGCATAAGATTGTCCCATCCTGATCGGTAATCTTCGCTTTGCCTGGAGATGGTGCGAGTGAGTCCATCGGCACTGTCGACGCCCAGACTGAGTAACGACTCTGAGGTCTCATCAGGATCAGAATGTGATGAACGGGCTGAGCGACGCATGGGTGGCGGTAGAAGCGTCGAGAGTGTCTGCATTGTTGAGCTACTCAACCGCTTCAGTGGATTTGAGCGTCCGGTTGACGGCATGGATGGCGAGCGTGCGTCCACGTCTGAAAGTGAGAATCGATTCGACGAGGGTATGCTGTTACCCACATAATATGTCGGCAGCGGCGCATTGGTATCCGAGTTGCGCCGTTGGAAAGAGGGCTCGACCGTCGCATCAGACGCATTCATGTGGGTGGATGCATGGCCAAAAGCGTCGACATTTTCACGTGCATTTACATTCGCGCTTGAGGCTAGCGACGGTTGGGGCAGGGGCGACGATGACCCCGAGAGCTGGGAGGCCGATTTTGTCACTGGCTCAGACGGTAGATGAAGCATACCAGAAGGCTCATATACGCTTGGGGAGTCATTCATGGAGAAAGTCGGCACGGGAGGTGTGGTGCCATGAACGGGCGAGGGGGCAATCTTGGCCTCAACATCACTGGGCCTTGACGAGACAAACCAATCCGTCGACGGAATCGGTGCGAAATGTGAGCTAGGAGGCAGTTCCCGCCTCTTGGAGCCCATAGGTGTTGAAGACGAAGCAGTGGTCGATAGGGATATGTTGGAAGAACCTCGGTTTGAGTCAGCCCTGAAGCCGGCATGTGAGCCCAGGCTGGAAGCAAATGAAGTAACGAGCTTGAGGACGTGAGCTAAAGCAACTAAGCAAACGCGGCGCATGCCAATTACAACAATAAGCATGCCAATGAAAAGAAGCAAGTAGCCGTACTTGCGGAGAAAAATCAAAGGACCTGCATCGTTCGCGTGCCAGGAGCTGCCATACATGTGAATAAAGAACGAGTCTGGCGCATCGCTGGGGCTGAGGTTCTTGCCATACAGGCTCTTTGGCAGCACCCGAACGCCTTCGAAGCCGCGATCAAGCGCGGACGGCGACGACGGCTGGACGATCCCATTCCGCTGCACGAATACACGATACATGGCTGAGACAAACATGGGGCCTGTAGAAAACATCACTGTCGCATAGTGCGTGAAGAAGTAGTGATTGAATGTGCTGAGGGAGTGAATCAGAAGATCCAAATACGGGTGCCCAGGCACCGCAAACATGAGGTCGTTGCTTACGCCCACGGGAATCGTCTTGGGTAGAATGACATCGAAGCGCAGAAGCGGATCAAGACGGCGACGACAGCCAATATCAAGATCCATATACACGCCGCCGAACTTGTGCAAGACAAAGTAGCGGATGGCATCCGCACGTTGTATGTTGTATGGATACGAGTCAAAGGTTGGCAGGAACCACGAATACTCCCGCTCGATGAATTCTCGCGAGCTTTGGTCGGTCCACAACATATACTCATAGTCTGGCATCATTTTCGCACACTCCTCTCGCACACTTGCCCACTTAGCCGGCAGCATATCAGTCTTCCACGTCTGGTGGATGATTCGAGGCACTTTTTCTGGAGGCAGCAAATCAGGTGGGGAAGATGCCATAACATGTTCATGGTCCAGCACAGCAGGCCGCTTGGATGCTCGGATCTCGTCCCATGTGCCTAGCTCCGTCTCGAGAACATACGCACTGCGATCCACACGAAAGTGCGACCGCACAAGCATCAACACAATCACCGTGCCCACGAGGAACAAAGCGAACAAGCGCAGGAGCACAGTTGATGCGCGCCGCGACACGATCGCCATCGTCGCGACCGATATAGAGGGTATAAATGAGCCTCACGCTTGAAGCACACTCTCTCTTGACGGCAGGAACGATGCTATCGCCACTAGTGTTTCTGCAATCTCTTCTGTCTTACCGCCTCTCTCGCGCACACACACAGACAGACACACACTACACACACACACTTCCCTGCTACGCCCCTCTCGTTCTATCGCATACACACAGTGCATAAGGCACGTGATGTACCTGCAGGCTCACACTGCTCCACGCGCCGCAAGCTGCATGAGCCAAACAGAAACTAGCAAGCTGCTTGGCAGGCAAGTAGGCAGTGCCGGGTGCATGTGGAGATACTCATACCAGCGTCGTTCGGGAGCGTGTGCAGGTTCAGAGTGAGCAAGATCTGGGTGCACTTAGCATTTCTATTCTGGTAGCGCTTGTGCGATGTGTGGAGAGTGGATGGGTGCAAGCGTGTTTGTGTGTCAGCTATTCGAATCTTAAGCGATCCATACCACCAAATTGACGCGCGTCCGCGCCTTTTGAATCCAAATCGCTTCATTACACCATCAACTAGCAAGAGTTTCTTACCTTTCCCATATACACATTTACACACACACACACACACACACTCTCTCTCTCTCTCTCTCTTTCTTTCTTAACTTCGTTTCAGATTCAGAACCATGGCGTCGTCGACGTCATCACGCGCGCGCAGTTCACGCGCGCGCGTGCTTATTGACCCAAGCTTGCGTGTAAGTCTTGTGCACTTGCCCACATCATTATGCTCGACCCTCCTTGCTCGCGACATTGTCGCGCAAACCGTTGTCGTCGAGCTCGGGACAGACATGGAGTCATACTATTGTGGATGGACAGGCTTGGCTCCAAGTGCGTCGGTACTGAGTGATCCCCATGCAGGCGAGTGCATTGTCATGAGTCCATCGCTCGCTGACATGTTCGCACCGGCGCTCTCGAATGGCCAGGAAGTGAGCCTGCGCCTCTTCCGCTCGCCCCCGATACCCGTTGCGCGCAAGGTGTTTGTGACGCCACAATCTGCGGACGATTGGGAAATCCTCAGTGTGCATGCTGATGAAGTCGAGTCCAGCATGCTCAGTCAGGTTCGTGCTGCAAAGCAAGGGCAGGTGCTGGGTGTGTCGGTGGGGCGCAGTTCTGCGACTGTGATCAAGTTTCTTGTTGATCGGACCGTTCCTCCTACGCGATCAGTCAAGGAAGATATCGATACCAACGATCAACACGACCAAATAAGCGTAGCTGTGCGACTCTCTACTGACACGGAGGTGGCCATCGCGCCTCGTCCTCGGCTTGCCGATAAGGACGAGAAGGACACACCCGAACAGCGTGAGCAACTCGCGCCGCCACCGGCACCATCATTGCCGCCGCATATCCTCGAGTCAAGTTCATCTGTATCGAGCGACGGTGCAGCGCTCCTGCTGACTGACTATGCATGGCGCGTACTCCCCGACTCGTACGTCCCTGACAAGGAAGACAAGCTGGCCTCTTCCGTCGTGATTCCCATGTCTATGACGGCACCGAATTGGCGGCGCCCCTCGTACGAGCTAGTGGCTCTTGCGTTCCCGCAGGGCAAGCTAACGATCACCAAAATCTCGTGTCCTACCAATCCGTTGTATGAGCCGCATTTTGTGCCTCCACTCATCACAACGACGGCATCGTATCGGCCGGGTGCCATGCCAAACGTCGACGCCGTGCCAAACAGTGTGGCGTGGCCGGAGCGACATGTGTGGATCGGCAAGCAAGTTCGCTCCAATATAAAGGCAGTTGACTTTGACCTTGTGCGGTTTACGAAGCCATCGCCTGGTGCCCTGCGCGAACCCAACATCGACACGCAGGCATCGCAAGTCTGTCTGACACCGCCTATGCCAGCGAAGCTTGTCGGCTTTGATGCACCTTTGCAAGAGTGTATAGGCGTTATTCGAGGCGTTCATCGTCTACGTGAGCTGTTGGCCACCAAGCAGGGTCGGACGGATCTTTTGAATGCGTCTGCATCGCTGCCGGTCGTGCCTCGGCGCCAGTTCCCCGGCACAAGCGGCCTGCTGCTCAGCGGCGCTGCTGGCTCCGGCAAGTCGACGCTCATGCGTGCTGTTGGCGAGCACCTAGCTCTTGACCCGACGCTTGTATACGGGATCAAGACCATCGACTGCTCGCAGCATATTGAGAATCGGCTAACGATCGTGCGCAGCCGTTTCAAGGAGAGTATGGACGAGGCCTCGTGGCACGCACCCATGGTGCTCGTGTTTGACGGCCTGGACACGCTCATCCCCGCTCAGGACTCATCGCCGCAGCAGCAACCAGCTGACAATTTTCGCATCACGCAGCTCGCACGCTCTTTCGTCGAGTTGGCTGAGGAGGTTGTACGTGAGCACCATGTGTTTCTGGTTGCGACAGTGCAGAGTGTGGCGAATTTGCACGAATTTGTGCGCAATGCACGCATCTGGACCCAGACGGTGTCGCTGCAATCTCCGGAGAAAGATGTGCGGGCAGAACTTCTGCGTGCGATGGTACACAACGTCATGTCTCGCGCAGCGCGCGACGACCTGTGTGACGACCTAGACTTTGTCGCGCTGACGTCGCACACGGACGGCTACCATGTAGCCGATCTGCACATGCTCACAGAGCGTGCGCTACAAGAAGCGGCCATTCGGTGCTTGCTCGAGTCGCGCCGCATCTCCCTCACCATGCGCGACTTTGAACGCGCTCGCGAAGGGTACACACCCATTGCTCTGCGTGGCATCAAGCTCGAGCAGTCGTCGACGGAATGGGCGGACATTGGCGGACTGGCTGAGACACGGCACGTGCTTCGTGAGACGCTCGAGTGGCCTACGAAGTATGCGGCCATCTTTGCCAATTGCCCGCTTCGTCTGCGCTCAGGCTTGCTCTTGTATGGTTTTCCTGGCTGCGGCAAGACCCTACTGGCTAGTGCCGTCGCCAAGGAGTGTGGCCTCAACTTTATTAGTGTCAAGGGCCCCGAGGTGCTGCAAAAGTACGTCGGTGCCAGTGAAAAGTCGGTGCGAGACCTGTTTGAGCGTGCGCAGTCTGCCAAGCCGTGTGTGCTGTTCTTTGACGAGTTCGAGTCGGTGGCTCCCAAGCGTGGACAAGACAGCAATGGCGTGACTGATCGTGTGGTCAATCAGCTTCTCACCCAGATGGATGGTGCCGAGGGACTCGATGGCGTGTATGTTCTGGCAGCGACATCGCGACCGGATCTGATTGATGCAGCGCTTCTCCGCCCTGGACGTCTCGACAAAGCTCTGTTGTGTGACATGCCCAAGTGGGAGGACCGCCTCGACATCCTGCGTGTGGTCGCGCGCAAAGTCCCGATTGATTCGGACGTTGACTTGGACGTGTGGGCGCGTCGCACCGAAGGGTTCTCTGGCGCTGATCTGCAGGCACTCCTATACAACGCTCAGCTCGATGCGATCCATGCTACGCTTCATGCAACTTCGTCTGCAGGTAATGACGCGTCGTCTGATCATAACCAAAAGCATGCATCACAGCTCGCTTACTTGTCCATTGCACCGACCAAGGAAGCCAACGATGACTCACATGTCGCCCTAAGTAACGCTGATAAGGCTGCGCTGAGCTCTCGCCTTGAGCGTATCCTGCGCTCTTCACAAGATCCCGATTCACGCACAGCCACACTTGCATCTACATCTACATCGTCCTCGTCAGCATCAGCGTCATCGTCTCATTCGAACGCCGCTACCACCACCACTTCCTCCTCCGCCAACGACCGTCCGCGGCAGAAATATCTCGTTACCAACAAGTTCATGGAGTCGTCGTTCCAGCAAACGCGTCCTAGCGTGCCTGCTGCAGAGGTGGCTCGGCTTCGTCGCATCTATGCTCAGTTCACTGGCGAGCGAGATGGCAAAGGCCTCGATGCTGCCAATATGGATGCCATTGGCTCTCATACAAGTCTTATGTAGTAGTGGTGGCTGTATATACCGAATGCTATGCGTAAAATAGAAACATAGGATAAAGACAAGGGACGTGCCATGCATACATATCCTCTCTTCTTGCTGGAACCCTATACTTGGTGCGAGTCGTCCATCATGCACCATCGTCGCACCAGCAACATTATTATTATTTTTTTTTTTCGTCTTCTCTTATACGCCGTCCTCTTCGTTCTTGCTTCCGCACCCTCCCGTCCTACCATCACCTTGTCTGCATCATCGATCTCATGAACAATGACTACCCCTGGACATGGACCATCAATTATGCCCCATCCTGCTTCGATGATTCGCCTCCTTTGCTACCCTGTTCATCCTCTTCCATTTCAGCTGCGCCCACCGTATACTCAGCGGCAATATCCCAGCGGCTTCCGCCGGCACTCGCACCCAAGTACTTGACAAATCGCATCACGCCCTCATCACGGAGCACAATGTTCAGCGAGTTGAACGACGGAGTCACATTCAGAAGTACGCCATCAAAGTCGTCGTCGTCATCATCATCATCATCATCATCATCGTCCTCATCCATGTCTTCAAACTCTTCATCCTGGTCGTCCTCTTGCACAACATCCTCGTCGGCCTTCTTCTCTGACGCGAGAGTCTCATCAGACGCTTGCGCGCCTTCGTTCATCTCCCGCTGCGCACGTCGCGACGCTGCACTCTGGTATACGGCAGGATCCTCCTCGCCCTCGTGCGGTGCTAAGTAGCACTCCCAGCCGCCAATGTCACCGCGATCCCACATGCCCTGCAACATATCGCGATCCTTCTTGCTCATGACTCCCTTGGACACGACCTGACTCGTGCCAGACGCCTTTCGCTTACCAGCAAGCCCCTTGGGCCGCGCCGTATGCTTGACCGCCTGTTCAGCGCTGCCCAACACGTCTGGCGTTAATGTGAGCGTCAAGTCCAGCACCGTCTCGTCATCCGAGCGTGCAAGTGTGTAATCAAGACCAGGTCGGAAGCGGCGTGCACGGATAGGCCGCGCAGCAATGGGAATCAATTGCGTCATGTTCGCAATGAGGTGGCGGAACGCCGCCGAAGGGAACAGCTGATGTGTCAACACATGGAGCAGATCCGCAGGACTCGTTGGCATGGGGACAAACGGTGACGGTGGATTCGCCGCGTAGTCGATCACGGGAGCATCTGAAGGCGTGCAGGCGGACTGCAAAGTGGCAAAGCGTTCACGATGCGGTGGCCCAGCAAGGATCCAGCGGCGGTCCTCGTCACTGGGGGTCCGCGCGCGATTCGTGCCGACGCCATGCGGCTGGATTCGCACCGCATCAAAGCCAACACGTTGCTCCTTCTCGCCATGCCACCAAACAAAGCCATCGTCTTCGTCCTTCGTTCGGAGCACACGCTCAATGTTCTCGGCGATATCCTTGCGCAAAAAGTCCGACAGTAGCAGATGCGAGTCGTCGCCAAACTTCTCGAAGAGAGTCGCTTGGATTTTCGCCGTCAAATATGCCGGATTCAGGAAGTGCGCAAGGAAGCGCGTGTGCTCAGATGACAGACCTGTGCCCGGGAGCGGAGGTGTGCCATACTTGTCTTCAGCGTACTCATCAAACGTGCTCATGAATTTCTTCGACGTCAAGCTGCCGACAGAGCTGAATTCCTTCTCTGCTCGCAGCTCACGCTCTTCTTCTTCTGGCGAGAAGCCAGGCTCATCCGGCTGCAGGCGATGGAACCAGCCTGACAAACTCAAGCGCGACATGGTTGGGTGCACCACTTCTTCGACACTGTGGAACGAGTGGCCGGGTTGCACTTCGAAGAAACTGAACTGATTCCAATGCGGTGGCACAATGTGCGATGGCACATCATCCGGCACATGTGCCTCTTTCACTGGATACAGCTCCAAGGCACCACCCCATTCTGGCTGCCACGGCTCAGCAGGGTCTGGCAGGTACAAAATGTACGACACGCGGCGTGTCGAGATCACATCATCGTGATTCAAAAGATGGCACCCGTGCCGATAGTCGTTGATGCTCATATCCTTTTTCTTCGCACTCAATGGCCCGCATCCCGTAACGCGACGGATCCAATCACGGAATTCGTCCGAGTAAATCGCGTTGCGGAGCTCCATCAATGACTTGAGTCGCCCTGCCTCTTCCTCCGACAGGCCATCGAGATTCGCCAGGTCACCTGTCTGATTGACCTTGTATATGTCAGTCTCCTTCTCGGTAAAGTGCAGCTCCTCGACGATCTCGTTTCTCGCACGCTTCAGCAGGTCTTCATTCACTAGTCCATGCACCACCGAGTGGTGGTATGGCCCACTTGCATCGTACTCAGCACGCTTCTTCGCTACGTAGTCATCTTGGAGGATGTGCTCGCCAAACCGTGCACGAACGTCGCCGGACATGGTGGTTCAAGTCGTATGACTTTGGTCTACCCTATCACTCGCAGTCTACGTAAAACTTTGTAGGACCCGAAAAAAATGCACGCTGCTTCTTCCCTCGTGGCTAGTCTCGTGCCTGAAGAGACCCCATCCCCACGCCTGCCTAGCAACCAACCCAGCAACTAGAGACGATCCAAGCCTCCACTGTCTGACGCTTGAATCTGTCGTTGCACACATAAGCGCAGTAGCGCGCAATGCGGCGACCTAGCCGGCCAGTCATTCACGTGACGACATCCACACTGAATGGCGCGAAGCTTGGGAACAGACAGCCAGACAACCAAGCTCGAACGAGGCCCCGAAAAAAAAAGATGAAATAATCTCGTGCATGCCACTTTCTATATGGGCCTTGTGCGTCTTGCATCGCGTACGCTCATGGCACCGCAACCCATTCTGCTAAGTCCCAACGTGGTTGCCAAGTATGGCATCCATATTCGTGCGCATGAATCTGCTTTTCGTGAGAATAGCGCGACAATCGTAATGCCATCGAAAGAGGCAGCATTTCTCAACCCAGTGCAGGAATTCAACCGCGATCTCAGTACACTCGCGATCATCACATGGAGCCAGATCTTTGACTGCGAGAAACGCCAGCGCTACGAAGCGCGGCAAAGGGCACGTGAGATGCGTGCAAGAGATACTTCTGAGCCTGATACCAAGCGCATCAAGACAGGTACGTCGCCCCGCCGATTGGCGGGAGGGGGACTGGACGCACAAGACCCTGTCTCTTATACACATCTCCGAGCCCACGAGACTAGGCATGATCTCGTA
>OJLB01000648.1_pt1 | contig 13778 bp, 10 predicted proteins | sample 1596861 | NCBI WGS metagenome assembly OJLB01 (sample SAMEA3904681, study PRJEB24821) | metagenome | biome: Builtin; feature: hospital; material: surface | place: USA | collected 2013-06-06
ATGCCTAGTCTCGTGGGCTCGGAGATGTGTATAAGAGACAGACACTAGATCACGTGACATGTCCCTGGTCCACCGCCGTTCGTGCATGTGAACCAGGCTGGCTGATCAGGCATCGAGGCGTGCGCGGCCGTCGACGTGGTGGACCGTGATCGTAGTGTGTTCCCCGACAACGCAGGCCGCGCGGCAACACTACACGAGAGCATGGTGCGCCTTCGAAGAACCACGCGTTCTACGTCTGTAACTGCTGCAACAGAGGAGGATGCTCCACGCCGCTCCACAAGGCCGCGTCGTCCGAGAGCCAAGACGCCAGTGTCTGACGCGTCTGGCGACGACTCAGATCCCACGAGTCATGCCGTCGAAGAGAGGCGGCCGCTGCTACGTACGCGCAAATCGGCACGTGTCTCTTCGACACGCAATGTGCCCACGGCGCAGGATGCCACGGACGAGCTACAGGACCCACTCGACGATGCTCAAGGAGCTGCAGAGGCAGAGAACGAAGACGAACGCAGTGTTGCAGAGGGTGCTGATGCAGACGAACACAGCGGCATGGAAGAAGACGATATGGTCGAGATTGAAGGGCAAGTATACCGGATAGAGAATGATGGATTGGTCTTGGACACAGATCCCGCTGGCGAGAAGAAAGTCGACAAGAACGGGCGCTTGCTAGGCGGGCGCACATATCGCATCGCTACGCTCTCGTCGCCGCAGCGCGACACGCCGGACCGCCTGTATATGTTATCGATTGACGTTGCACGTGGGCTTGGCTATCGAGATTCGGCATACTTTTTCCGCAAAAATCCGCTCTTCCACAAGATCTTTCTCACGCCCGAGGAAAAGGAGCAGCTTGTCAACGATGGCCGGCTCAACAGCACATTGCGTACACGAAATGTCACTATGGTGGCAGCACGCTCCGTCTTCCAGCTCATGGGCGCGCGTGTCGTGGAGCGCGGGCGTTTGGTCACGGACGATTACTACGAGGCACAGGCACGTGCGAGTGGGAAAAGAGAAGGCGCACCGGTATCGCAGCCATCGATGCAGGATATTCTGCGGGCAGAGCGGCGCAGAGAAAGCGATCGTGAGCGCGAGCGTGGGCGCAGGCGCCCTGATGCCTCCACGCACACCACTGTCGATCCTCAAGGCGAGGTCGTCACGACGACATTTGGCGATGCTGGACATGCGCCATTTGATCGTCATGGCCACACTGCACAGCGGCGGCAGTTCTTGTTGCGTGCCCAAATCACGGAGGAAAACTGGCTCGCTGAGTACGCGCGCAGTGTGCGGGCAGCGAACGCCGAGCTCCTTGCCTCTCGTCGTTCGCGATTGGTAGCATTCCCTCGGCACCAGCAAGAGGCTCGTTCGGCGTCACTGCTGGCCACTTCGGCTGTGGCAGCGGCGGAGACAGCGATAGCGACGACATCGTCGTCGTCGTCGACCACAGCCACTGAGGTACGGCACGCCATCGACAGCGAGCACCTCGTCTGCGACACACGTCCACCTTGGGAACGCGAGCTAACCCCCATGGTCGATGCAAGAGCGCGTGCTCATGCGCGGCGTGAGCGCGAGCCCCCACTGGGTCTGTACGATCCACACACACACAGCGCATTGCTTCCCACTGAGACACAGCCTCAGGCGGCGTCGTTCGCAAAGGTTGACGACATACCCCGTGGTGTACCGCCAGCCGCGCGTCTCGCTGGCGTATATACGACAGAGACATGCCTTATGGCGCCGGTGTGAAGGCAGCGGCATGCTGCTTTGCTGCACGGTGCACTCGATACCAGTGGCCCAATTGGGCATCCGTAGGCACACGATCCTCGCCAAGCCATGCTGCGAGCCAAGCACGCCATGCCGCCGTGCTAGCAGCGGGTGGAAGTAGTTCATCATGTGCCGAGCACCACAGACACAGTGTCTCGTGTAATGGCACAATGTCCAAGGCGCGCATCCACGCGGCTACGAGGAACAACTCCTCACACAGGTCTGGGCACGACGCTAACTGCATCGGTGCTTCAAGCAGCGTGATCAGCAATTCACAGTACTGATGAAACACGCGCGCATCATAGCAAATGTACGGAGACGACAGTGTCTCGGACAAAGTCATGGGCACATCTTCATTGTGTTGCGCTTGCTCGGGTCGTGAAGATGACGCACTCGAGAACGACGCGCCTCGCCATAACGCACGCACACGTTGGTCAATCCAGCGTTCCCAGCGCCTGAGCTGCAGCTCACTTCGCACAATCCATGCACGCTTGCCCGGTGCTTCAAGAGGGTTCTTGCAAGCATGCAGTTCAGGGTGTTGGGTAAGAAGAATGCGCCGAAAATAGGCGCGCGCAGCTGGCGCCCACATCGAATGGGCGCGCGTAAGTGCACTTCGCGCTTCGGCGGTTGCCGCACGCAGCATAAGATCAACAGATGCGACATCAGGGCGCACATGCAACGTAGGCCCAAGTGCTTGCCAGACGAGCATAAGTGTCTCAAAGGCCCGCGCTCGGTACAAGCCGGCAAGCAGAGTGTTGGCCAGGTATGTTGTCGGACGAAGTCGAACAACATGCGCATTCGAATAAACTTGCTTGGCTTCTTGTGGCCCCGATGCGTTGTTGGACGAGCCGTCGTCATGCTGAATGGACCGTGTCTGTGCGATTTCGCGCCACGCATGGCGCGCTGATCGCGCTGGCCGCGACTCTTTCTTCTGTTGCATTTGTACCCGCAGGTTCACATGAGATAGGCTGCTAAGGGTGGGCACTTGCATGAGCATCGGGCCACGCTGCCGCGTGAGTCGCACACCTTCGTGACACCACTGCATGACAACCTCCAGTGCACGAGCTGGATGTCCCGCATCCATGTATAGTCGACAGAGCGTCATGAGTGCCCACATATCGGGAGCAATGCCTCGGCAAATCATGGCGTCCCAGACGGCCCAAGCGCGCGCTAGGTCACCGCGTTCCATGAACCCTTCCATCAGCGCCGTGTGAGCTGCCACAGATGACTCCAGACGCGCCTGGATGTCTGGCGGCACACGCCATGCGACATTGTGCAGCTCCTTTTCCGATGCGACTGTTGCTCTCCCCTCATACAGCCGTAAGAGCGCCGACACACGCTGCGCAGGAATGCGTGCATCGCCTGCTGCTGCGCGCAGCATTAGGATCCAATCTGGAACTTTGGCCCCAGGCAGTTTTGCATTCGCGATACTCGAGCCGCTTATGGCATCGAAAAGTGCCCATGCATCGTGCAAGTCTGTTTGAGATGACGACATGGCAAGTGCACGAAGAAACGACGTCGTCGTGCGGCTATCTTGTTCCGTGTCAATACCGCGCAGCGATTCTGTAGCAGCGGGAAGCTCGGCATGGCGCCCAGCGCCACTCCCGAGTTCCTTGTACCACATACGCACATGTTCTGCATCATTGTGCGCTGCCGCCACACGGATCGCCAGATGCAAAAAGGGCGTGCGGTGTGCGTGTGAGCACGTCGCAAGCCAGTGTCGGACGAGCGCAACAGGGAGTTTGCTCGCCGTGAAACGCGACGACGCGCTCTTCTCACATACATACGCCTCCATGGCGTGGGCTGCTCCCGGCACACGCTCGTGCGCCGCACACCACAACTGCTCCATGGCGTCGCATACTCTCGGATCAGGCATACCATCAAGGAAAGCTGTCCATGCAGACACCAGGAGCGCTTGGGAGTACATGTATCGCTGCTTTTCACGCTTCGTGAGCCAACGCTGGACCGTATCGAGGATACAGGCCGTGAGGGGCCGTGCAATATGCCATGCCCGATGTCGGCGGATACATGTAGACAGCAACAAGAGGCACAAGCGATGGGCCTCGCTGACACTGTAGCCTGATAGATGCAGCTGCACGAGACGCACGGCACTAGCGGCGTCTGATACGCTGGATATGCGATGCAATGCGCGCTGCAGCACGAATGGCGGGATGCATCCGGGTCCAAGTGATTCGAGTATGACAGCGCATTCTCGCCAGGTACGTCGCGTACATGCATTGTACCACTGAATGAAGCGCTCCATGGGAATGCCACGAGCATCAAGAGTCGCCTGCACGTTCGATTGGGTCTCGAAACTATCCACAAGAGGCAAGTCTTGCAGCGTCGCAGCTCTATGATGATGTGCATAACGCCAGCGTCCAAGGCCCATGCAATAATCCATGAGCGATCGCACGCTGAGCCATGTTAGTGGCACGTCCCTGGGGATCTGCGAGGTCGGCTTCTTTTCTGCTACTTCAGCCGCACGCATCTGGATGGGCACAGTGCCGCGCGTCACTGCACCTGCCGCCCATGTCGGTCGCACACGCACAGCCCATACTGCTGATACACGCATGTATCGTGCGTGTGCTAGGGTATCTCGATCAACAGACAACCGGAAACCACACGGTATGCGTCGCCGACGCGACCGCCATCCAACAAGAGCACCAAGGACGTGTAGGCTTAGGCTTCGTGGGTCGATGAGGAAAGGCGTAGTGATTTTTGCCGTCCTTTCTAAAGCAAGGATCCTTCCCTCGTCCCTGGCCACCTGACGCAATAAGTCGAATCCACTTCACGCACTGGCCTGCACGCGAGCCAGAGGCCGCCGCACCAGCGCGTTGCAATGCACTCACTTATTTCCCCTCGTCGCGTACGCACTCTAAATGCCCCCCTCCCTCCGCCTCATGGGAGGTCTGGTCACGTGATGTATCGCCGCTTTTTTTCGTACGCTGTCCGTCCTAAGCCTAGCGAAGGCAAGGTAGCGATTCGAGTCACAGCATACGACCATGACAGACGCTGTGGACAAGCTCGCTGACGACGTTCAGGAGCTCAAACTTGGTGCGTTGTGCTTTTTGATATGGCTAATGCGAATCCAGATTTGTCGACGCTCTCTCCTCTGAGCCCGGAGGTCATCCAAAACCAGGCTACGATCAATATCGGTACGTTGCGTCTTGCTTCCCCACCCCCCTGCCCGTCTGATTATGTGCGTGTGGGTGTCTTTATTGACCCGCACGCGCATCACCCTGGCGTGACTCACATACTCACACTTTTTTTTCTTGCATAGGTACCATTGGTCATGTCGCCCACGGAAAATCCACCGTCGTTAAGGCAATTTCTGGCGTGCAGACTGTCCGATTCAAGAACGAGCTGGTTCGCAATATCACCATCAAGCTCGGTTATGCCAATGCGAAGATTTACCGATGCGAAAATGAAAAGTGCCCAAGGCCCCAATGTTATCGCAGCTACCCATCGAGCAAAGAGCCCAACCCGCCATGCCCGGTCCCTGGTTGCACAGGAAAGATGAATCTATTGCGTCATGTCTCGTTCGTTGACTGTCCTGGACACGATATTCTTATGGCTACCATGTTGAACGGTGCTGCCGTCATGGATGCGGCTTTGCTCCTGATTGCGGGCAATGAGCCATGCCCGCAGCCACAGACCTCGGAGCATCTGGCTGCAGTGGAAATTATGAAGCTCCAGCACATCATTATCCTGCAGAACAAGGTCGACCTTATCCGCGAGCAGGCGGCTGAGGAGCACTGGAAGAGCATCGTCAGCTTCGTGAAAGGGACAGTCGCTGACGGTGCACCGATTGTGCCGATCTCAGCCCAGCTCCAGTACAACATTGATGCCGTTAACGAGTACATTGTGAAGCGTGTGCCTGTGCCGATTCGCGACTTTTCTGCGACGCCGCGACTTATTGTGATCCGTTCCTTCGATGTGAACAAGCCAGGCGCTGAAATTGACGAGCTCAAAGGCGGTGTCGCCGGTGGCTCCATTCTGTCTGGTGTACTGCGTCTTGGTCAAGAGATTGAAGTTCGCCCAGGTATTGTGACGAAAGATGCAGAAGGCAAGATTCACTGCTATCCAATCTACTCCCGAATCGTGTCGCTACTTGCCGAACAAAATGTGCTCAAGTTCGCTGTCCCCGGTGGTCTTATTGGTGTCGGTACGAAGATCGATCCAACGCTGTGCCGTGCCGACCGTCTCGTGGGTCAGGTTTTGGGCGAAGTCGGCAAACTCCCTGCTATTTACACAGAGTTGGAAATCAACTACTTCTTGCTCCGTCGCCTGCTGGGTGTCAAGTCAGACGATAAGAAGCAGACAAAGGTCCAGAAACTCACGCGCAACGAAGTACTCATGGTGAACATTGGTTCTACATCGACTGGCGGACGTGTTATGAGTGTCAAGGCTGACTTGGCCAAGGTCTTCTTAACCTCGCCGGCCTGCACAGAAGTCGGTGAAAAGATCGCTCTGTCTCGTCGTATTGACAAGCACTGGCGTCTTGTCGGTTGGGGCAGTGTTCGCCGTGGTACTCAGCTCGAGGTCGAGGGCACATCGCACTAAGCTATCTTGGTGCGCATGCCATGTTGCTCACTTCACACGCCCTATCGAACGGAACGTGATAGGGTATGTGAAAACATGATTCAAAAAAAAATATTCGATTGAAAATGAAAATTTGGGAGATCCAAAGAAATTGTGGCTAAATTTTCCTTGCCACTGTTCTTGTCTCTTTCATGCGTCACTTTCATAGCCGCGCTCTGTACTATCACAGATCTATAGGACCCGATCGGTGCCCGATGCACATTGCAATCCCCCTCCCATCCATCTCCCCACGCTCGAATATCTGTTGTGGGCGCACATCGGTGCTGGTGCACTGGGTTCACGACATTCTAGGTAGAATAACTGCGTCTGTGCCTAGGGGTAATAAGTATGTCCATGCCAAGATGGGCCTCGTGGACACCGCACACAGGTACGTGCCCCCGCCAGCAAGTGAATTCAACGCACTGACTCACGCGTTCTCAGACACGGCCGCAGGCACAGACGTCACTGATACTGGGAGCGGCATCGCATCCTGGTTTCGAAGTGGTCTATCTGCATACGTACCACTTCGGAGTGTTGAGCGCACGAATGAAGAAGAAGCATACATCAGCTTGAGTCACTGGGACCGGTACGTGAATCAGTACGATCGCTTACATCCTACATTTTTAGCTTTCTTGGATTCATCGCATGCTTGGTCGGCAGTGCTCTCTGTTTCTTATTCTCTTTCTTGTTTGTACAGCCACCCATCCTTCTGGCACGACCCCACAAATTCGCGCTTGCCTTTACGTTGGGGAGTCTTCTCTTTATGATAGGGTACGTGATGCGACGTTTGCCCCACGTCGAAGAAAGATCGAGCCTAACCACCACATGCCTCACACAGATTCGCTGTCTTGACGGGTCCAGTTGCGCACATACAACACCTGATGAGCCCAGAGCGACGGCCGTTTTCAGTAGCGTACGTGGAAAATGGCTGGCCGTGCATACTTACACACGAACACATCTGTAGCTACATGACGTCCATGGCGCTCACGCTCTACTTCGCGCTGGGTGCTCAAAAGCGATTGCCGACGGTGCTATTTGCGATCATGCAGATCGGATGCCTACTCACATATCTCGCCAATTACTTCCCTGGAGGCGTTACGACGCTGCGATACGCAGGCACACTCATCGCAAGAGGAAGCACGAGCATACTACCTATATAGATGTGAGAGGGACAGCCGAAGGGGCAGCGGCACGTGTAGGACCATAGAAGAGATGGAGAAAGAAAGGGAGACCCAAAACAACCTCACATTGAAACTCCCCCATGTCATCAAGAGTCAATCAAACTCCTACTTAGTGGTGAGCTTCGACCTTGATGTCTGCCTGGAGTTCCCTCAGGTATTCGTTGACGTCCTGCTGCTCTGACACAGCCTCCTGCGAAGCCGCCGGCTTAGGCGCCAAGTCTGGTTCAGACGACGTGAACGACTCGAGCTGCGAGGCAATCTCGGACGATGAGGGCATCGAAGGGGCCTGTGGCGATGGCGGCGAAGAGAATTCACGCACGTGTCCCTTGTGAGCGTCTGGCGACTTTTCTGGCGCCTTGTACGCCTTGAGCTCACGCAGGTATGCTTCTTGGAGAATGTCCTTGCGAGCCACAGCCGAGGAAGACAGTGCACGGAAGCCGGCCGCGCGCGCCTACTGCATTAGCTCCATCACAATCTGCGTACGCATTCCGCGCGAGATACGCACCGACATCATCGAGCGTTGTGCCACAGCAAACATGATGTATAGATCGACAACGGATCAGCGACGAAAAAGTCACCTGGGCGCTTTACCCTCAGCACTTCCGTAGCGACGCTCGCTGCTGACGGCCATTTCGGCCGGGCATGCCCGGAGCGCCAGCGCACCCGACAATCACCAGCACGTGACCACATGGCCCGCGCGCACGAGTGTTACCACGCATGCTGACGAATAGGGTGTGCCAAGAGGTCGGAGGTCGGGGTTACCGACGCCTATAAGCGACGCTGCGGGTGGGTATAGCTGTTCGTCCGTGTTCACACGAACTCAACAGACGAATATGCAATCGCTCCGTCTCACTACGCCTACACTTCGCTCAGCTACGCGCGCCTTGTCGATGCGCATGTACTCCACTGGCTCGGACGCGCCTGCTGGCTCGATCGCTAGGAGCAAGGGCTGGAACACTCGTGAGAAGGTACGCACTCGGACTGCCGCCGGCGATGCCGGTTGGAACGAGGTCTAACGAGGCAGGCTCAGGAGGACCAATACATTATCCAGCACGAGAAGGAGAAGCTTGAGAAGCGTACGTGTGGGTGCGAGTGCGAGTGTAGATGCACTAACCTTGGGCAGTCCGTGAGTCGATGCACAAGCAGCAGAAGCTTGTCGACGACGTATGTATACCCCGCGTATAAGGCCCGCATGAAACCCTCGACTAACATACATGCTCAGCTTTCGAAGCAGGAGAAGTCTGAATCGAAGCCCTAAGTTCGCTAGATAGGACGTTTCTTTTTCTCACTCCGACTCGCACAAGTATCAATCGATGCTTCTATGTTATTGTTGATGATGGGAGGTGTGTGTGTGTATGTATAGCAGGCTATCTAAGCTGTGCATCCAACTGTCTGTCACGTACATCTTGCATGTCCACAACGTAGCCGTGCGCGAGTAGCCATCGTGCGTACTGCCGGATCACATGCACATCCTGGCACTCGACATTTTCTGCGCCGCCTTCGCCCAGACGCGCGCACAAAAGTGTCTCGAGATTGCCCACGACAAAGAGCTGCCGCTGCGCACGAGTCAGAGCCACGTTCATGCGGCGTGCATCTGCAAGGAATCCCACATAGCCCCCGCGTACATTCGCCACATGTTCGAGACGTGCTGCTGTTTCGTCGGACGGCTCAGTCCGCGCTCGATACAGAGCCGCTGTGCCTTCGACAGATCCGCCGCTGGCCTTGACGGTGCTAAAGATCATCACTGGCTTTTCACGCCCTTCGAAGCCATCAACGGTATGCACCTCGATCGCAGCCAACTCGTGTGCCCGTGCGATGCTGACGCCAGCAAGAAAATCCATGGCGTCTTCACTGAGCCACGGGAAGCTAGCGGGCGGCGTTGCTGGGCTGGCCACGGCTGCGGCAGCTGCCGCGAGCATTTTTCGAAGCAAGCAGACTTGCGCTTCGTACGGCGTCACGATACCAATCTCTGTCCCAGATAGCGACGGATTCCGCTCGAGCAAGTCACAGACCAGCTCCAGCACCATGTCGGCCTGAGGCTGGTTGTGTGGCGACACGCCACGGGCCAGCAGACCCGTGCTGAATGGTACAGGCGCATGCGTCAAGAGAGTCAGTGGCAGAGCCTCGCCATGAGCATTGCGTGCAGCAAACACACTGTTGTACGGCTGCCTAGCACTTGTTGAAGGCGCATCCTTCAGGGCACCGTCGTAAAAGTGCCGATTCGGAAAACTCGAGAGCGTAGGATGCATGCGGAATTGCTCAGATAGCATGATCGATGGGATCGGCCGCATGTCCTGCGCGACGGCAGGAGAGGCCGCGGTCGCTGATATGGTGTTTCCAGCCGTCTTGCCGCGGCGGCCCACGATCATGCGGCGCATGAGCCGCTCAAACAAGCTCATCGAGAGTCCTGCATGTCGCGCGTCAGCACTATGCAGCACAGGCGGCAGCTGTTTGTGATCACCAACGAGGCCCAGCTGTGCACAGCCTTTCATAAGCGGGATCAGAGCGATCGGCTCAGTGGCCATGGAGCTTTCGTCAAGAAACACGACGGGAAAGTCAATCGTAGCGAGCTGCGACGACCCAGCGGCTACGGCGGTCGTACAAACCACATCCGCATGGTGCAGTACATCTGCATACATGCGATTCCGCACGAGATGGCACTTGGCGGTCAGCTTTGTCACAGTTTGGCACACATGCCGGAGCTTGAGGCGCAGGCTCGCTGCAGAATCCTGCTTGGCGAGCGCGATCTGCTCTTGGAGCGCATCACGGTACTGCTGCTGCTCACGCAGGTTCTTCTCGGCTGCACAAAGCATGCGGTAGTTCGCATGCTGCTGAAACTGAGCGTCGAACGAGACAGGCTCCAGACTCGCACGCATCGCGGTCGATGAGCCAGCACGTACCACGCGTAGGCCCACTTTCACGCACCCCTCAGCGAGGTTGTCGACAGCGACATTGGTGTGGGCCGCAAGAAGGATCGGATGTGGCACTTGGAAGTGCCTCTTCAAAAGCGACACGGTCTGGACGAGAGTGCGAGTCTTGCCGGTGCCCGGGGGGCCCTGCACGAGGCTTACGCGCTCCTTGAGCATCATCGCGACAGCTTGAAGCTGACTCGCGTTGAGTCCTAGGTCAGGGTCGCCGTCCATACGAATAGGATCATCTCTAGCGTACCGCTCGTACCAGCTGCGGATCCGCTGGTCGTTGGCAAAGAGTCCGTCCGCATTTTGATCGTATGTGTACATGGGACTGGGCCGCGAAGCGATGCCCGTCAGCACATCACGGAGCTCTGTGCCTGCTAGTGCATATTGTTTTTCGGGTGTCATTGCACGGACGACGTCCGCGGGCGAGTACAAAAGCGCGTCCAGCGCAGCTTCTGTCCGCTCATTCACCACATTACTTTCTCCGCGATCTATGCGCCAGCTGTCGAAAGCACTCAGGTCGATGCGCTCGTATGCCTCGCTGAACCGCACTCTCATCTGTGTGGGCGTCACATCCAGCACCTCAGCCGGAATCCGGACAGTGCGCGAGGACGACGACGACGACGATCGTGGCGCTGCTGCTGGTGTTGCTGCCACCGCGATGCCTGTGAATCGCCTAGCTCGCTTAGGCAAATACCAGTCCGCTGGTGTGTCGGGTGCATCTGGCGCCACATCGATCACGGTGCCCGATTGGAACTTGTGTGGCGGCAGCCGTCGTGAACCTGGGTACTTGAACACAGCGAGACGCCGGCCAAAGTGCCGTTCTTTTTGCCAAAACGCCATGAGTCCATCGAGCGCTACGCCCTGCGCGATGAGCTCTTCGATCGGCTGGCCTCGCTGCTCGTCGACTTCTGACTCGTGGTGCTCCCGTTCATACGCAAGCACATGCCTCCAATGCTGCTGGTATGTCCGAGCAGCAAGTGTAAGTGATTGGCTGTCTAGCAAGGCACGCTCCCCTGGGTATAGATGTGGCGCATGGTGCTGACGTTGCCGTCCAGCGGCTCTCGCTGCTTGGTGCGCTGTGCGCAACAAGAGGGTCTGTGAGGGTTTCCGCCGCTTCGCCATCCATGTCTCGCTGTCCCATCGCTCACCAATCATGTGTGTGTAGACATGTCCTGGCAATGCAACACCTTGCTGAGATGGTGCAACGGTGCGCCAATCAAAGAGGTCTCGAACGCTTTGCTTCGGAGGCGGCGCGCAGGATGCCTTACTGGTGACGGGGGCATGTTTTTGCATGGTTAGTGGCTCGTGGCTCGTGCGAACGATTGGCATTTCTATGCCTCGGTTCGTCTCTATCATGTTGTCTGCACTCACTATGAGTGGTGCGGCCACATCGTTAGTAAGTCGGTCCAGCAGCATATCGTGCGGCGAGATCTCGTACGAGGACGCGTCATCTTCTGCCTTCTCAGCAAGCGTGTCAATCCATGCGTCTGAAAGCGGTGCAAACAACGCAGGCGTGTACGTGTCCTCGTTCACGGGAATCCACGCAGGGTCTAGTTCGTGCTCGATTTCACGCTCAAGGTCCAGCACGGGCCCAGAGTCAGACTCGTGCTCATGCTGCGAGACACGACTTTCCCAATCACGAAGAAGCGCGTCTATCGTCGAGGCTCGGATGCGACGCGGCGCATGGGACGTCATCGGTCCAGAGGATCCTGCCGCTCGCACAGGTACAGGCACAGGGACATGCCAGACTTGTGGCTGTCGATCGCCCCAGTCGACATCGCGCTGCTCAGCTTGGATCATCCGCCTGCTTTGAAAGTACCGGGTACATGCGCCACGCCGTGTGCTTCCTGCAAGGCGTGGCGCTACGCGCATATAGACGAAGACGGCGGTCGCAAGGGGCCCGGATCAACTGCTTGTCGTCGATCTGTCGATCACGCCAGCGCCACGCCACAGCACAGCAGCACAATCCACCACGCTTGATGACGGCGACGCGACGCGTCAGTACTTAGTCAGCATCACGTTCGGCACCGCACGCGTCTCGTGAGCTGCGTGGAAATAGAAAGGTGGGGAAGGGTGGAGGGACTTTGTGTTCAGGCCGTACGTCATCAACTATATCATTAGTTCGCGAATGCCAGTAGTGTGCCGCGGTGAGGGAGAGTTGGTTTGGGTATCTTTGCCATTTGTTTGATGCCGACGGTCTTGTGTGCGCAGCGGACGCTTGCGTCTGCGCTCATTTTCGTCGTCACTGCTTGTCTGCGACTCTGAGTGCGCGGAGGTGTCTGACTCTCCATCTGCATCGCGGCGAATCAGCTCCTCGACAACATCTTCCCAAGCACCATTGTGCTCCTGCAGGAGGCGGCGCACTGTGCGTCGTGAATGTCCAGGCACACTCAGGCACACGAGACGCTCAGCTTCAGCATCCGGCTTGAATGCATCGCGTTCGTGACTCTCTGACATGCTGTCGGGGATACAAGGGTGTCCCTTGTGTGGACCTTGCAGAGAACGTAGCGAGCTGTAGTGCTCCCAGCTGTGATACGCAAGATGCAATGGCCCCACACATTCAGGCTCGGCGATATGACTTTTCTTTTTGGCGGATGGGGTATCGATTGTGTCGCTTGTCAGAACATGCCTGCGGTGCCGCTCTCGACGCGCGCGTGATGAGCGTGCCGAGTACGAGTCGTCATCACATGCTACGACGTAGACAAATCCGGGCTGGACGATCCGGATTCGTTTCTGTTTCAGGTGCGCAAACGCCGATAGTTCCAAGTGACCACCGTAGGTCCCAGGCATTCGCATCTGACGCACATACTGTTCATAAGTACTGCCAGTCTCCACGAAGCCTGCATACAGGTCTGGATGCTGTTCCAGTTGGTCACACGTTTCTTGCCGAATTTGTGCGTGATATTTTGGATCTCCATACAGCTGATCAGACAAAGCACTTTCATTAGCATGCGTGTGTGCACATGCAAATTCCACGTACCGAAACAGACAATTGCCATCACCTCGTGTGTCGGCGGCGTAGAGTCCCATCTTGTGAAGCTGTGTGTTGAGATCCTGGTCATCTTGTTCAGGATCAGGCGCTGCGTGCGCGCGTCGTCGTGATACTCGACTTGCATTAGGTGGCGTTGTCGTGGACTTGCGTTGCGTACGCGCCATGCCGATGACGTGAACTTTTTTTTTATTTATTTACCGTGCGCGACCCACGTTAGGCTGGTAGGCGTGTCTTTCGCACGTTCGTGACCGAGAACTGAGCGGGCGTCGTTCGCTTACGCACCACTGAATCTCTTTCACCGTCACACACACACACACACACACACCCGACCTCTCGCAGGCGCTAGCTCTCACC
>OJLB01000652.1_pt1 | contig 13707 bp, 9 predicted proteins | sample 1596861 | NCBI WGS metagenome assembly OJLB01 (sample SAMEA3904681, study PRJEB24821) | metagenome | biome: Builtin; feature: hospital; material: surface | place: USA | collected 2013-06-06
ACGAGATCATGCCTAGTCTCGTGGGCTCGGAGATGTGTATAAGAGACAGGTGCCTTTTGTGTGCGGCTGCCGTAATCTTGGTGAAGCCCTTCGCCGAATTAGCGAGGGTGCTGCTATGATTCGAACGAAGGGTGAGGCTGGAACAGGTAATGTGGTCGAGGCTGTGCGCCATCAGCGCACGGTTCAAGCTGAAATTCGTCGTGCTGCCAGTATGAACGACGATGAGCTATACTCGTACGCCCGCACGATCCAAGCACCTTTCCATCTTTTGAAAGAAACTGCTCGTCTTAAGCGCCTTCCAGTGGTTAACTTTGCTGCGGGTGGCGTGGCAACGCCAGCTGATGCTGCGCTAATGATGCAACTTGGCAGCGATGGTGTGTTCGTGGGCTCTGGAATTTTCAAAGGAGCCAACCAGGCCGAGCGTGCTAAAGCCATCGTTCAGGCAGTAGCTCACTACAATGATGCCACTAAGCTAGCTGAAGTTTCTACGAACCTGGGTGAGGCTATGGTTGGCATTAACATCTCTGACGACATGAGAGGTGGCAAATTGGCTTCGCGTGGCTCGTAGTCATACCTCCACAGTGAATTGAGTGGTGCAAAAGGGTTACATGATTAGTTGGCATTGACAGCAAGCGTCTGCTTGGCGCGGACCAACCGCCAAGCGTAATGTAAAAATGAGTTTCATAAAGCACGCAATTTTGGCGGATGTACCTAGCGCCACGTGGTGAATGCGTGCCGTCAATGCGTGACATATTGTTCGGATGCAACGTAGTTTTCTAGAGTCAACCCTATATTATTCTGCTTCACAAGACTCTAAAAAGAGCGAAACCAGGGGGGCATGGTGAGTCGGGATATAAGTGCACCCATTAGCGTGCACCCTTATCCTCCCGGTGCTGTACCTGCCGCTGCAACCGTCTCTAATGCCGTTATGGCTGGAACAACGTTAGACCCTTCAGCAGAAACGGTGCCAGTCATGGCTCCCGATAATGCCTCAGTCGTGTACTTGGATGTAAGAAAAAGTCCCTCTCAAAAGGGTCCTGATATGATGCATCATTCTCCTCGAACAAGCATGGGTTTGACAGCTGCTGATGTGCCCCCAGCTATCCTGCCGCCGAAGGGTGACCGCGTCATGGTCACGCTGATGAAACTCAGCACTGCAAACGAGCATGCGTGGCTCACCATTGGTTCAACGGCTGAATCCATGGGAGACTCACCCCGTGCGCTTGGCTCCTACGAGTCTGCCCTTTTGCATAACCCATATTCTGTTTCAGCGCTCAGTGCCATTGCAAATGTATATCGTTCTATGGACCATTTTGATCTTGCTGTTGAATACTTTCAACGTGTTTTAGATATTGACAATGAAAATGGAGAAGTATGGGGTGCAATGGGTCATTGCTACTTGATGATGGATGAGCTTGAAAAAGCGTATGCTGCATACCATCAGGCCTTATACCATTTGCCAAATCCCAAAGAGCCAAAGCTTTGGTATGGAATCGGCATATTGTACGACCGTTACGGAAGCCTAGAGCACGCTGAAGAAACTTTTTCTAGTGTTGTTCGAATGAATCCTGACTATGAAAAGGCCAACGAAATTTACTTTCGCCTCGGAATCATATACAAGCAGCAAGGTAAATATGAAACTAGTCTCGAATGTTTTCGTCTCATCCTAGGAAACCCGCCCAAGCCGCTCACAGAGATGGATATTTGGTTTCAAATTGGACATGTGCACGAACAACAACATGCTTACGATCTTGCAAGAGAAGCATATGAACGTGTTCTCTCTGAAAACACAGATCATGCGAAGGTCCGCCAGCAATTGGGCCTATTGTACATGCAGCCAAAAGCGAGCTTTTTTAGCCAAGAAAAAGCTCTAGAGCTCTTGCAACAGAGCCTGGAATGTGATCCAAATGACCAGCAAACGTGGTTCTTGGTCGGCAGATCCTACATGGAGATGCAGGAATATAATAAAGCTTATGATGCGTATCAACAAGCTGTGTATCGCGACGGAAAGAATCCTGCTCTCTGGTGTTCAATTGGCATACTCTATTTCCAAATCATGCAATTTCATGATGCACTGGGTGCATTTTCCCGCTCTATTCGTTTGAATCCCTACATCCCTGAAATTTGGCTGAACCTTGGAATTTTGTATGAGACATGCAACAATCAAATTTCTGATGCTATTGATGCTTATCGCCGTGTCATGGAGCTTGAACCTGAGAATGCAGCTATTCAGCAACGTTTACAACTTTTACAAAATGCTGAGCCGCTTGGGAAAGCAGTACCGAACATTCCCAAACCTAAGGATGTACCGCTGGACTCATACGCTACCGTCAATGTAGCAGCTCCAGATACACCGTCTGCTGCCTCATTCAAAGCCGAAGACAAGACTTGGAAGATCTCATCTAGCACATCAGCAGATCCATCAGCAGAAGTATCTGTGCCTGTTCGCGAAGTTCACTCCGAGGGTGAACGCAAACAAATACTAGACGCCCCTCCGCATCGCGCGTATATTAGTGCGTCGCGGTCGCTCAATGGTCCATCTACATTTGCTCGATCTTACGCTGAAACCGACCGTGCAGATGTTTCTCATCCTCGCACGCATGAGGCTCCCTTAGAATGGGACCGGCAATATTCTGTGCCGTATGTTGACGAGCGTGCAGGAGTTTACTCTTCCCGTATACCAATGACTTCATCGCATCATTATTATGATGGACGTATCTCGCGGTACGATAGTGACGGCTATCGTGGTGGACGCCCGTATGTCCCTGTGACAAGTACGCGGCTTTCACCACTGGATCGCCGCACGTTTGTTTCGCCAAGTCAAGAGCGCGAGATTCTAGATGGCGATCGAGACAGTACGTTTCATGGAAAACAAGAAGTGAGCCGCATCCGGAGTGAGCTACCCGTGCGAGGGATTCATTCTGAGGTTCGCCTTGCACCTGCTGAGCCTGGCGTGTCTTCGATGAGTCGCGGCTCAGACTCAGCTAGTAATGCTCGAGAAGTGGACGAGGACTATGATAAAGGTGCTGCTAGTGCTCTCATGGGACTGGTCGGTGCAGCGAATACAGCGTATGAAGCAAGTTCGTGGGGTCGTGCTCGATCTGAAGCGCCCATACGCGCACGATCACCAACCTCTACGAAGCGTGCAGGTGACCATGATCGTCCCAGTCTAGAAGCTAAACGGCGTCGGTACGAAGATTTATACACTTATGAGGACCGTATCGAGCGACCGGATGGTCGCGTCATGATTTCTGCTGCCAGAGAAGGGTAACTCACATCTTGTCATTCGTGATGCGCTTGCGGTGATGTGATGCGGTTCGCGGTAGAGCCCATATGTAGCTATTAAACACGTGGTGTATAATGATGATGTTATCATACAGGCTTGCCCCACGAATCTCGCGGGCGGGCCCACAAAGCAGGGGCCATAGCGCCCATTCGCTTGGCACCTGGATACTTTCCGCACCAAAGAGAACACAGTCCAGAACAAATGGGATTATTTTCGCAGGTGAGCTCAGCTGTTTCTTGGCATGGTCAAGGCTCTAAGTTATCGAAAGATGACAATCCGCCTGAGGGTGCTGATGCTGATGACATGGAAGAGCTGGATGATGAATCAGGAAGCATTCTATTAAGTCTGATCGGACAACTTCGCCTTGGTATGGATCTACACAAGGTGACACTCCCAACTTTTGTGTTGGAGCCTCGCAGCATGTTGGAGCGTGTGACCGACTTTTTGAGTCATCCAGACTTGATTTTTGGTGCAGATCGCCTCGAGAATCCAGAGGAGCGTTTCCTTGCAGTCCTAACGTATTATATGTCTGGGTGGCATATTAAGCCAAAAGGAGTGAAAAAGCCATACAATCCTGTGTTGGGTGAATTTTTCCGTTGTACATATGCGTACCCCAATGGCACAACGGGTGTGTACATCGCCGAGCAGGTATCACACCATCCACCTATTAGCGCATATTATTATGTGTCGCCCGAGAACAATATCTTAATTTATGGTGATTTACGACCCAAGAGCAGGTTCCTTGGTAATACCGCGGCAAATATTATGGGTGGCACGAGTCGTATTGTACTCTTGAGTCGGCCTGAGGATGGAGAGTACAGCATAAGTATGCCTAATATGTACGCCCGTGGAATTCTCTTTGGGAAAATGGTACTTGAACTAGGAGACCACAGCGAAATGGTGAATAAAAATCTTCAAATGTCTACGGACGTTGAGTTCAAAGTAAAAGGCTACTTTACTGGTTCTTATAATATGATTGAAGGCAAGATTATGCGTAACGGTCGCCAAGTGGGCAATATGTACGGGAAATGGAGTGGCAAGATGGAGTACAAAGACTCTCACACAGGCCACACACGCCTTCTATTTGATGCTCACAATGCCCAAGCTGTGCAAAAGCAGGTGCCCCCAATAGATCAGCAGATGCCGAACGAATCACAGCGTCTCTGGCTCAAAGTGACAGAAGGAATTATGTCAAGGGACATGAACAAGGCAACTGAAGCGAAATCTGCGATCGAAGATGGTCAGCGTGAAGATGCACAGGAGCGAGAAAAGCAGGGTATCATGTGGAAGCCTAAATTCTTTGCACTTCATAATGATCGCTATATCCCTGTGTTGGGATCTCTACCAGAAGAGTATCGACCGGCGGGCGCAATAAAGCACTTCACCACATATTCACAATGAATGCTAAATCCAGGAAAAACATATCGGACGGTTGATTGCGCTGCTCGTGCCTAGTCTGAATGACCATGACTCGTGCTATCGCTGCGCTCAGATTCATCCACATAGAACTGTTGAGATGGTAACAGCCAGTCCGGTACAAATTCAGTGGGAGGCATCGTTATAAGGTCAGTATCAAACATCTGAAGTTGTAAGAAAGAATATGCAAACGCACCTCGATAAACCTTTCGTTAGCACTGCGGGCCAATGACCCGGCAAAAGACCGATATTCAAATAGAATACTACTGAGATTCCAGCCTTGAATTTTTCGCAAACAGCCAAGAAGCGTCCCAGTTTCAAAAATACCCGCACTGATGTGAGTCCACGTATACACACATATCTGTCACGAGAACAGGATGATTCCGTACGTCCAGTAGCAACTCGAGTGCGTCCTTTACAATTGACTCGAGCACACTGAATGAATTGATCTCTTGAGACGAAAAGAAAAGATGACTTGATGCAGAAGAGCTGGACTCTAGATTATTAGGCGAAGGCCAACGCCTTTCGATCCCAAAATGGTGTATTTCAATATGATTTTTTGCACAGTAGACCTCAAGTTGCTTCGATGGATATTCGATAGAAAGCAGCACAATGCTTTTGAGTCCGAGTGTGTCAAGGAAGCCAAACGATTCTGGTTGAATGGATGGATCGGCGGAGCGAAAAATATAGGGGCACACATGAGCATAAGCTGGCGGTGGTATCAGCGTGGGTACATGGATCACTGGTTGAGCATTAGGCCCGTTCGTATACGCCAGTTGTGTGCCCATGGTTTAAATGCTATTTCAGCCAGCGGCGCCAAAGGACAAAGTGGAGCATTTTGTGTGCATGGCAATGGTCCTATTTGGCGAAGGAAAAATAAAACAGACGCGTGTGAATTATTTCCTGTCACGGCGCGCTTGGGCCATGTTGATGCTGCGTCCGAGTCATAGGTGCAGCTACGGTGGCGTTGAATGACTCCAATCCATGACGTCCATTATAAATGAGATGGATGCCTTGACCTTGAAATCAATGGATATGCAAATTTTATCTGCTTTGGAAACTAATGACCCATTATATATGCCGCTAGTCATGGAACTCAAGCAACAACTTGATAAAGAGAGTGGCGAGGTTGTTATAATACTAGATGAAAACGCTGTACCCTCCGTGGACACGCGTGTCATCATCAATATTTCAACATCGAAGCATAATGCGTGCAAAGCACTTTTGGATCAGACTTCAGCACATGTGGGTGCCTGTTGCACAAAGTTGACCTCATATGGTAACACGAATGTGTTGTTGATACGCAATGAGCCACAGTCCGCAGAAGATCACATTGAGATACGAGTTGCTATTCTGGGGAATGTTGATGCTGGAAAGAGTACACTTCTCGGTGTACTTACCAAGGGTGGACTTGATGACGGCCGTGGTCGAGCTCGTGTTGACCTCTTCAGGCACAAGCATGAAATCGAAACGGGTCGGACAAGTAGCGTCGGCACCGAAGTCATGGGCTTCCATGCTAATGGAACGCCAGTGGTTGAGCTTCATGATGCTGATGCGCTGCAGCGCAAAGTCTCTTGGGAGGACATATGTCAAAAGTCGGCCAAGGTTATTTCTTTCATTGATCTTGCAGGTCACGAGCGATACCTAAAGACAACAGTTTTTGGTATGACTAGTGCTCTACCAGACTATGTTATGCTTATGGTCGGTGCTAATGCAGGCCTCGTCGGAATGAGCAAGGAGCACCTCGGAATAGCGCTGGCACTTGGTATTCCTGTCGCCGTTGTCATCACCAAGGTAGATATGTGCCCACCACATATTCTTGAGCGGACAATGCAGCAAGTACAAAAGGTGCTTCAGTCGCCGGGGTGCAGAAAGGCGCCTGTTTTCATTGAGTCAGAATCTCAAGTAATTGATGCGGCTTTGAAGTTCCCGATGAAGCGAGTATGTCCTATTTTTCAAGTTAGTAATGTCACAGGACAAAGACTTGATTTGCTGCGCATGTTCCTTAATGTTCTTCCTTCGAGCCAGGCACAGTATGCACCTTTGCGATCTGGGCCTGTTGAAATGCCCATCAATGATGTATTCAGTGTCCCATTTGTGGGCACTGTAGTCTCCGGGGTCCTCAAGTCTGGGATCGTCAAGACGGGCGATTCTCTGTTGTTAGGGCCAGACAGTCTCGGTCAATTCACGCAAACATCTGTCCGTTCGATCCAGCGTAAGCGGATAAACGTCGCGTGTGCAAGTGCAGGACAGTCTGTGTGCTTCGCATTGAAGCGAGTCCGACGAAATCAGGTACGCAAGGGAATGCTTCTTGCATCACAGACAAGCACTCCGCCATGTGCGTATCAAGAGTTTGAAGCTGAGGTATTGTGTTTGTATCACACTACAACCCTCTCTGTGGGATCCTGCATTGTACTGCATGCCTCGAGCATTCGTCAAACAGTAAAGATTATGAGTATTCTTAAGATTGATGGGCCGGAAAGGCGTCGTTCTGTCTCATCACCTCCAATGGATGATGCGAAGCCTGTCATGCGAATGGGTGATAGAGCGCGTGTGCGACTACGGTTCATGGCTAACATGGAGTACATTACACCCGGGACCAAGCTGATTGCTCGAGAAGGCAAGACAAAGCTCGTCGGTGTTGTAAGGAGCGTAAGTAACCAGGGATTCGCTACCATGGTACAACAAAGCCACGATGAAGTTCACAACGCAGGAGCATGGCATGAAGCAGGAAACAAGTCCACGCATCTCCCCACCCAACTGTCCGGCGCGGCCTAAACACGTGAGGCCAGCATGGACATTACAGTGTCATAAACGTAGATATATTATAGGAATCTTGGAGTCATGTGCGCTGTTTCGGAGGATTATTCCAGCTCAGGTACCTCGTATCACCCACACGTCTTGGGCGAGCGAGCTGCATTCCTGTCAGTGCAAAACCCAATAAAAAGCACAAAGCTGCGACTGCAATGTGTGATGCACCCATGACGATGCTACGACCGCCGACCCAAGATGCTGTGCTCAACACGATAGCTTTGGTGCCATGGAACATATTCACAGGATAGTTGTCTTTAATCTCGATCGAATAGCGGCCCACAGTCATCGGATCGTTGTCGTTGCGCATATATAGTTTCCTGAAATGGGGGAAAGCGGCAGTGCGCATCCACACTTGAAAGTGCTCGTTCTTCGATGGATCAAACACTTTCCCTTCCTCATACCTACCAGAGGGATATCCAAATGGACCTTCGGCTCCTTGCCAATAGGGCGGCGGCACGATTTCAGAGGCATTGTACGTTGGTGTCTTGTAGTGCTTGTATTCACTCTGCCAAATGATATTCTTTTCACTCATGTTATACGTAGATATTTCCTTTCCACTTTCATCCAGCATGATTGGTGAGGCAAACGTATCGTTAAAAACGCTGTTAGCAATTAATCCACACGGGTATACAGCCAGATTTGTGTGAGGATCCCGACCAAGGGGCTTACATTGATCACTTTGTAGTTCATCCGCGGTGCGCGGCTTATTCAAAAGTTGCAGGTAGTCCATACTTTTCATGTACCTTCGGTGATTCTGATAAAAATTGGTGAGCTTATAATAAAGAAACACGCCTGGATCCAATTGCTCAGGAATGGAAAAAGAAACCGTGCAGAGGTATCGTGCTGGGTTGTTCTCCCTGCCAGGCCCTGGTTGAATACGCTCGGCGCTCCATTGCGGGGGCTGCATATTTTTCAAGTCGTGCTTTGAATGAAAACGGTATTTGTAATATTTGCTAGGTATATTCTCGGGAGGACCGGATTGAGGAGCTTCGTCGCGACAGGAGGAATACTCGATAGTAAGCTCGTTCACCCGCACGGATGACCAATACATGACACCACCCAGTACCGCGAAAAATACGCCCATTCCAAACAAAATGGGTAGCACGGTAGAGTGAGACAAGATGGGATGCCATGCTTTCAAACGCTGCTGACGTAGTGCCGTATTCGCAGGTTTTTGAAGTGCATATGGTTTCTTCTTTTCTTTTTGGTCTTTCATTGAATCGTTTTCATCTTCATTTTTCGTTGGGTCATCTGCTTGGTGTTTTGCAAGTCCAAAATCCAACATGTTACGAACCGCTCAAAGCCGACAAACGCTGTGAGTAACGAAACGTTGATATCAATGATATCGCCCAGAGCAGCGGCGGGTAATCACGTGACATATCGTCCTACCTGACGCTACTGTGCACGGTTCTGCTACATATAAGGTTCAGTGGCGCTGCTACTTGCGTCTGATTCATGACAGGACCCCCAGAGCTGGACACGAACAATGTGATATATGGGAATATCAATTCGAAATGTCCAATTTTGCGTATTTTGTTCCCCGCTTTCAAACACGAACAGGAATATGTCACTAAAGATAGTCTGCGTGATGCTTGTCTTGAAGGCAACCTGAGTCACTTGCCTTCGTGGGTTCGACCTCAGGCTTGGAAAGTACTTTTGTCATACCTGCCTCCCGAAAAGGAACTTTGGTTAACTACATTGACGATGCGACGTAACGATTATTTACAATTCCTTGAGGATTTCACGCTTAAGCCAGATGAGGTCAAAGACCGTGTGATCGTTCAGATATATTTGGACCTCATGCGTTCAACAGAAAAGCACCCAGGATTTCTCTTGAGACAGACAGAATCTTGGTCAAACTATGGTCTTGGAAATGTTGAAGAACATCAAAGGCACTCACTCCTCAGACGTCTCGAAGAGATCAACCAACGATACAGGTGTGCAACAGATCGTTTCACGTTGTATGAAAACAAAGCCGTTTCTCCTGTTTCAGTCACGTATCGTGACTATCAATGGCACTCTATGTTGCGGATTCTATCTGTCTATGCCATGCTAAATCCAAGTATTGGATATATTCAAGGCATGCACGAAATTCTTTTGGTTCTATTGCGTGTTTTTTTTGCAGGACGAGATCATCCTGCCATTAATATACAGCCATGGGAATCTAAGGTTCTTGGCCTTGGAAGTACAAGGGACACAGAAGCTGATGCATTTTGGTGCTTTTCATTATTGATGGGCATGTTTCGTGAAATATTTGATTTTGCTCGACAGGATACTTCTTCACTACATGAAATGCGACAACTGATTTTCTTGTCGAATGAGAGTCGCAGAGTACCTGATAACGGAATGGTACAAGCATTGCATCAACTAAGTATGTTGCTTCAATGTAAAAACTATGAGCTTTGGTCGTTTTTAGAAGCACATTCGCTCGACCCCAAACTACCGTATTATTCTTTTCGTTGGATGGCATGTCTCTTGGCAGCTGACTTACCTGCTAATGTTGTATCAGAATTATGGGATGTTCTTTTCTCAGAAACTGGAGAGACCTCTGCACAAATACCAAACGCGCACATTGAAATGCTTGTTTGCATGTGTTGTGCTATGCTACTCATGGTCTGTGACGAATTATATTCTTTGGATTCAAACATTTCCACTCAGGGAGAACGCATGGTTGGTACTCCAGCTAATGATGTATTTCATCTTGGGATGCGCATGTTGCAGTCCTATTCCATTAATACGTCACGACCAATTGTGTCATTAGCCCTTCAAATGCGACAGCTGCGGATTAATGAAAAAATGTTCAACAATTCCAGTACACAGCCGGTTTTACGTGTATCAAGTGACATGCGTCCCAAACTGCAGGATCGTCTGGCAGCCACAGTTCAACGTGGTCTGAATACTCCAAGTCGGTCTGTTTCGTGGGATGTAGGTAACGTTCCCAAAACACGGCCTTTTATACCATCACAGATGTCTGAACCTCAATCTTTATCCAGAACAGAAACATCCATCACGCACTCTGAAGATCCGACAGGTTCATCTAATCGACATGCGCTTCTGCGTCGCTATACCAGTGCTATTCAAGATTCGAATGCAGTAGCAAGCATTTCAAAAGCAAGCACGAATTTGGCTGCCAAGGCCCTAGCATGGAGCACAAAGTCAAACGAAAGCCAAAAGACACCGCCGAGGAATATAACTGTTCAGACGCAACATCTTTCCTTTCAAGATGCACCACCTGAACTTCCAATACCGTCGATGGTGGATAGTCCGACGGATCGCGATTCTTATTGTGGATCGGGCGCACAAGACATATCCCTAACAAGTACACTGCCGTTGAAGTCACAAACACACACACTTTTATATACCCCTCCAAGTGCTGATGAAGACATGTCTACTAGTTTTTCTCTCCCAAGTTTGCAAGCAGCTGCCCTTCACAAGGATACCTCAATACTTTCACTGTCTCCTTCGAATGAGAAGCATGATGCAAAGCTTTTGGTACGTCGAGATGGTGGCCTTGTCCGTTCATTACCCGGGTCTGTACATTCTAGGCAGACCAACTCATCCTCAACACGATCCAAATCGAGTCTGCATTCAGACCCACAGACAGTCGCAGCACCCAGATCAGGCACTAAAAGACGATCCAAGCCCTTGCCCAAACCTTCACCAACACCTGTTGAAATGACTTCGGCGATGTCTGAGCCTACATCGCCAAATGCACTAGCCTCAGGCAATCTTGATATGCTGCTAGAAAATATGCGAACAAATGAATGGATCAAAGATAGATAGGCATGCCATGTGCCCCTACATGAAATAGCCTAGTTACGTCGTCTTGATTGGCGCAATGGCTTGATTTGTCGGCCAGCAGGGGCAGGCGACGAACCCAAGTTGAACAATCCATTTCCCCCGTTACTGCCGTCACTTGAAGTAGGAGGCGTACCGAATGTGAAAGGTGCAGGTGACCCTGTTGCTGGCGAATTTCCGCCACTGCCGCTTCCAAATGTAAAGGACGGGGCCGCAGAAGGTAATCCTGCTCCGAAAGAAAAGGATGTGGTTGGCGCTCCAGCGGGTGCGCCAGACTGAGCATTTGCCCCAAATTGGAATGTACCACTAGGCGGTGCACTTCCAAACGTGAAGGAAGTGGTTGGTGCAGGGGCTGGCGCAGCAGGTGCTCCAAATGAAAAAGATGTTGTCGATGCGGGAGGCTGAGCTGGCGCCGTTCCGAACGACATCGTAGGGGCGGGCGATCCGAAGGAGACCGGTGGAGCAGATGTCGCCTGACCAAATGAAAAAGTGGGTGCAGGCGACGCTTCACCGCTGGTTGCGCCGAATGAAAAGGCTGGTTGTGGATTTTGCGAGCTCGATGCCGAAGCATCTTTTTTACCAAAGGAGAATGTAGAGGAAGATGCTGTGGAGCCAGCAGAGGCTCCGAACGTAAAAGATGGGCCTGATGGTTTCTCTGCTGCATCAGAAGCAGGTGCTGAACCGAATGAAAATGGCGAAGGCGATGCAGGTTGAACATTCGAGGTAGTGGCCGATTGACCGAAAGAAGCAGCAGGTTTGTTGGTCGATGCATTAACAGATTGAGTAGCTGGTTTGTCGAATGAAGTAGCAAATGAGAAAGTTTGCTTGTCATCTTTCTTCTCCGCTGGTTGACCAAACGAAAACGCTGGTTTGTCATCTTTCTTCTCAGTCGATTGACCAAACGAGAACACTGGCTTGTCTTCTTTCTTCTCAGTCGACTGGCCGAACGAGAATGCTGGCTTATCCTCCTTTTTCTCGGTCGACTGGCCGAACGAAAACGCTGGCTTGTCTTCCTTTTTCTCAGTCGACTGACCAAACGAAAACGCTGGTTTGTCACCGTTCTTCTCAGTCGATTGACCAAACGAAAACGCTGGCTTATCTTCCTTCTTCTCTGCTGGTTGACCAAACGAAAACGCTGGTTTGTCTTCTTTTTTCTCGGTCGACTGACCGAAAGAAAACGCTGGCTTGTCTTCCTTTTTATCTGCTGGTTGACCAAACGAAAACGCCGGCTGGGCAACCTTCTCGGTAGCTGCAGAGAATATGGGTGCTGGCTCATTTGAAGCACTTATTGAGAAGGGCTTCTTAACGACCAGATTCTCATCATCAAGTTCCCGTTTTTTCAAGGTTGGTTCAATCTGTTCTTTGACTTCTGGTGCATGAGGCTGGATACTTTGGGCACCAGGCAAACCAAGTTGCGAAGTAGCAACAGAACTTTGTATGCCTGTATTCTTACTAGATTTGCTGAAAAAGTCAGGCACGGGACCCGAGTTTTTCTCCTTGCTTAGGGAGTTGTCATCTGCAGGCTTCCTAGGAGCCGTGCTAAAGAACGATGAAGTCGGCCTCTTATCCGGAGCGCTAGAATTCAAGTCAAACCGAACAGTGCCTGCAGCTGGTTCCTTAGCCGGCGTTGTTGTCACATCTGAATGCGGTTTTGGATCCATACGCTCAATCAATGAAGGAGTTTGGCTTTCATTTTCTCTAGACTTCAGTTTGTTGTCTGATGCGTCAAAGTCAAAATCAGAAGGAAATAGAAACTCGGGAAGCTTGATCTTTGCCAGCTCCTCACCACCAGGCATAGGCTCATCATCATCATCATCATCAAATGCAGTGATCCGGCCAGATGGAGCGTGCCGCCTGGAAGTCTTAGCAGAATTTTGACGTAGGACAGAACGAGAAGGACCTGTTTCATTGTCTTTCCGCACTTGAAATTTTTTGCGCCTCGAATCAACTTCAACTGAACGTTTGATCGGACCCGACTCACTAGAATCATGAATGTTCGAATTATATGTTGGTTCAGAGTTTTCCTTCGATAAACCAACCTTTTTCGTTGACGTTTTTAAAATCTTTGCACGCGATGGCTTAGGTTGAATCTCAGCCTTGCGTGCTTCACGCTTTAAACGGCGCTCTGGTTTTTCCAGCTCCTCCACGGCTAGTTCATCATCCACATGAACGTAGCGAGGGGGTTCCTGTAGGGTATCACTATCCCGAAAAGACTCACGGAGTTTGGAACTCATGCCTGGTTGAGCTCCCATTAGAGATTGGCGCAGACGCTGGGAGCGACTCAGGGAGCGCATGTGTGGTGAAATACTGTGGAATGCGGGCGAACGAGGCGGGGCCAGAATACCTGTCTCTTATACACATCTCCGAGCCCACGAGACTAGGCATGATCTCGT
>OJLB01000657.1_pt1 | contig 13638 bp, 10 predicted proteins | sample 1596861 | NCBI WGS metagenome assembly OJLB01 (sample SAMEA3904681, study PRJEB24821) | metagenome | biome: Builtin; feature: hospital; material: surface | place: USA | collected 2013-06-06
CTCTAAGGTGCTGAAGCACCAAGTGAATCGGTTCCGTACTATCTGTACTGTCTGCAGCTTCGTCGCCTTATCCTGATTTAAAGTTAATCCACTATATATTCATTGTGATGACAATAGCCAAACGGGAGTTTCAGACGACCTTTTGGATTTGGAGGTCGTCTGAAACTTTAATCCTTAGACAAGGCGTCAATCGGATTGAGTTTGGAGGCCTTGTTGGCGGGCATAAAACCGAACGCCACGCCGATAGCCGTCGAGCAGACAACCGCGCCGATAACGGAACCGATGGAAATTTCCATCGGAAATTCGGTGACGAAATGGTTGAACACAAGGCTGATGAGCGTGGACAGCCCTACTCCGACCAAGCCGCCGATGATACAGATTAAGACCGCTTCAATCAGGAATTGTTGCAGGATGTTGTTGCGCCGCGCGCCGATCGCCATGCGCACGCCGATTTCTTTGGTGCGCTCGGTTACGGACACCAGCATGATGTTCATCACGCCGATACCGCCGACCACCAATGAAATCAAGGCGATGGAGGAAATCAGCAGCTTCATCGTGCCGGTGGTGGTTTCGACCATCTGCTTGATGCTGTCGCTGTTGTTCATGAAAAAGTCTTCCGTGCCGTGCCGCGTTTTCAGCAGCTCGGTCAACCCTTTTTCGGCGACTTGGGTGTTGGCGTCGTCTTTGATTTTGACGGTAATCGAGTTGGTGTAGCTCTCGCCGGTAATTTGGTGCATTACGGTCGTATAGGGCGACCAGAGCATCAATACATCGGAATTGCCGAAGGAGTTTTCTTCTTTTTCCATCACGCCGATAACGGTCAGCGGGCGTTTGTTGAAGAGGACGGTTTTGCCCAGTGGATTGACGTCCGCGCCAAAGAGTTTTTCTTTGGTGTTTTGGTCGATCACGACGACTTGCGCGTCTTCTTTCACATCGCCCTCGTCAAACAGGCGGCCTGATTCCAGCTTCAGCCCGCGCACGTCGAAATATTGTTCGCCCACGCCGTAGAGCGAGGCGGACAGGTCGGTATTGCGGTAGGTCAGCGTGCCGCCGGAGTTCGTCTGTGGCGTGGCGGAAGCGACGTAGCTTTGTTTGGCGATGACTTTGGCGTCGTCAATGGTCAGGGTTTTAATCCTGCCGCTGCGCCTGTCGCCGAATCCGCGTCCGGGGAAGATGCTGATGGTGTTCGTCCCCATCGCGCTGATGTCGGCGAGGATTTTTTTCTCAGAACCGTTGCCCAAAGCGACGACGGACACGACCGAGGCGATGCCGATGATGATGCCGAGCATGGTCAGGAGCGAACGCATTTTGTGCGCCATAATCGCCTGCACCGACATTTTGAAGGCTTCGACGAATTGGTCGTAATAAAACAGCCACGAAGATTTTTCTTTGATGCGTTCTATTTTGCTTTCGGGGATTTCGGGATTTTTTGAACTGTCGGAGATGATTTCGCCGTCGCGGATTTCGATGATGCGGTTGGCGATGGCGGCGATACCGGGATCGTGTGTAACCATAATCACGGTATGCCCTTCTTTATGCAGCTTTTGGATGATTTCAATCACATTTTTACCGCTGGCGGTATCGAGCGCGCCGGTCGGTTCGTCGGCGAAGATGATTTCGCCGCCGTTCATCAGGGCGCGGGCGATGGAGACGCGCTGTTGCTGACCGCCGGAAAGCTCGCTGGGTTTGTTGCCTTCCTTGCCTTCCAAACCCAAATCCTGCAACAATTTTTCCGCACGATTAGAACGCTCTTTGCCGCCCATGCCCATATACACGGCAGGCAGGGCGACATTGTCCCGCGCCGTCAGCGAGCCTAACAAGTTGTAGCGTTGGAAAATAAAGCCGAAGCGTTCGCGCCGCAATGCCGCCAGTTCGTCCGGCTCCATTTTGGCGGTTTCAATGCCGTCGATTTGATACGAACCCGAAGTCGCGCTATCCAAACAGCCGAGGATGTTCATCAGCGTCGATTTGCCTGAACCGGATTGCCCGATGATGGCGACGAAATCGCCCTTCTCTATCGACAGGCTGACATCTTTCAAAACATGAACGCGGTTCGCGCCGCTGCCGAAGTAGCGGTTGATGTTTTTACATTCGATTAAGCTCATAAGTGTTTCCGACCGATAATGATGTATGGAGTGGAAAGGTCGTCTGAAAGGGAATTTTGCTAAGAAACAAAACTTTCAGACGACCTATTGCCTATTTATCTCGGCGGACCGCCCTGCATGGCGCGTTGTGCCGCTTCAGCCTGCTCCGCCGCGCTCATTTCCGACATCACCACCTTGTCGCCTTCTTTCAAACCGCTTTTCACTTCGGTATTCATACTGTCTTTCAAACCGACCGTAATCTCGCGTTCCGAAGCTTTACCGTCCGCGCCCAAAACGCTGACAAACGATTTGCCGTCGTGTTTTTTAATCGTCAGCGTCGGCACGAGCAAAACGTTTTTCACACTATTGATTTCAATCGTGTTCTGCGTCGTCATACCGATGGAAAGCTTGCCGTCGGGATTAGGCACCAAAGCGCGGGCATAGTAATAAATCGCATTGGAAGTCGTGTCCGTGCTAGTGGTATAGCTGCCCAGCGACATCGTGGTCAAACCCGGATCGACACTGTCGAGCTTCGCCTTAATCGGCGTATCCGGTTCGGACAAAATCGTAAACGAAATATCCTGCCCAGCCTTCACCTTCGTAATATCGCCTTCGGCAATCTGCATTTTGTTCAACATCGTATCCAGATTCGCCAACTGGATAATCGTCGGCGTGGACTGCACCGCATTCACGGTCTGCCCCTCTTCCACCGGAATCGCCACCACCGTACCGTCCATCGTCGCAACGATGCGGGTATAGCCCAATTCCGACTCGGCAGTATTGATGGAAATTTTGGTTTGCTTGATGGCAGCCTTCAGCTCGGCAACATTCGCCTTAGCCGCTGCCAACGCGTCCTGCGCGCTTTCCAAATCCTCTTTGGAAGTTGCGTTTTCCTTCCATAAAGCCGCTTCGCGCTTGTATTTCTTCTCCGCACTGTTCAGCGCAATTCCGGCGGAAACCAATTTCGCCTGATACGTTTCCAGTTTGGATTTTTCCGTATTCAGCGTGTTCACCTGAGTGGTCGAATTGATTTCCGCAATCAAATCGCCCTTTTTAACCTGCTGCCCGAGCTTGACGTACAGCTTCTTAATCTGCCCCGAAGCCTGCGCGCCCACCGACACCAAATTCGACGGCGAAATCTCGCCCGTAGCGGATACCGTCTGGCTGATGTCGCCGCGTTTGACCGTTTCCGTGATGTAAGAAGTCTGAGGTTCGGGCTGGAAATAAGACCACGCAGCAAACCCAAGCACCGCAGCAACCGTTATTCCGACCGTCCATTTATTAATAATTTTTGCCATAACTGACTTTCTGATTCATCCATTTCATCTGTTCAATCCAGCACCCGATTCATGTCGTATAATCCCAACACTTATCCGCCGAAAACGCTGAAAACGGGCGGATTTTACTGCAAGCCTTTACTCCAGCCAAGTCAACGGCAAATCAAATAAAATCATAATAAATTGTTTTATAATCATTTTATAAAAAACCATTTCCAAGATATTGCAACGCATTTACATATTTTCCCAATCCTGAAATTTATCTAAACATTCAAAATGGGAGAAAAGAACTATAATTGCAGTCTAAATTCCCGCCCATACAATAAAAATTACGACATATCATGAAAAACACATTACAAAAAGGCTTCACGCTGGTCGAGCTGCTCATCGTCATCGTCATCCTCGCCATCCTTGCCACCCTCTCCTATCCTTCCTACGAACGCTTTATCCGTAAAAGCCGCTTGGAGAACGTCCGTTCCGAGCTGCTGATCAACGCTCAAAACCTCGAACGCTTCTACGCGCAAAACCGTACGTTTGAGAATTTCCCGGCAACAGACCTGGTTCAAAACGAATACTTCACCATCCAGTTTTTCGACTATCAAAACACCCAAAAAGGGAAAAAGAATCCGTCCGCCTCGGGCTTCCTGCTCGAAGCTAAACCGAATGACGGATACAAAAGCAAAGAGACCTGCTCCGTCTATCTCGACAGCGACGGTATCTTTTGGGCAAGCAACGCAGATTGCCCCGGATATGAACACATAGATCAAAAATAATCCGAACCCACTGCCGCTATTTTTATCCGTTCATACAAAAGGTCGTCTGAAAAACTTGTTCAAGATTTTCAGACGACCTTTTCATCATCAGCTAAAATCCGCTATTTCCAAGTGAGGAAACCACATTATGAACATCACCCCTATCAAAGCCCTAAACGACAACTACATCTGGATGATTCAAGACGGCAATCACGCCGCCTGCGTCGATCCGTCCGATGCCACGCCCGTTTTGGTATTCCTCGTCCGCAACCGCCTGATGCTGGCGCAAACGTGGATTACCCATCTGCATCACGACCATATCGGCGGAGTTCAATCCCTTAAAAACGGCTTTATGGAATCGCCCGTGTACGGCGAGGCGGATATTGACTTGGCAACGCATACGGTTACGGCGGGTACGCAGTTTCCCTTCGGCGACGGGTTGGTTACCGTGTGGGCAACGCCCGGCCATACCGACCGCCACGTCAGCTATCTTTTGGAAAACGCCGAAAGTCTGCACGTTTTCTGCGGCGATACATTATTCTCCGCCGGCTGTGGCAGGGTGTTTACGGGTACGATAGAAGATTTGTACGACAGTTTCCAAAGATTCAATCAGTTGCCCGAAAAAACGCTGTTTTATCCTGCGCATGAATATACCGCCGCCAATCTGCGTTTTGCCGAATTTATCGAACCGGAAAATCCCGATATTCAAGCGGCTTTGCGCGCGGCGGAAGATACGCCGACACTGCCTGTAACCCTCGCGCATGAACGCAAAATCAATCCGTTTTTGCGGGTCGATTTGCCCCATGTCCGCGAACGGGTTGAAGAATTGGCAAGGAAGCGGTTGAGTAGCGGTTTGGAAGTATTCGCCGCGCTGCGGGAATTGAAAAACCGGTTTTAGGTCGTCTGAAAACTCAATCCAGCCAATTCAAACCAAAACAATTGATGCCTTCTCCCGTCCCTGTATAAACACGGACGGGAATGACAGCCCTTTTATAGTATAGCTGAAGCACACACCTTACGCATGGATTTTAGGTTTCATGCAGGCTACAGTTTGTTTGAGAATATGTTTTTTGTATTTCTTTACACTTTTTTTGATATTCAGGGTGAGCTATTAAGAAATCAGATATTGCAATATTAAAGTAATAATATGCTAAATTAATAGGTATAATTAATTCTTCAGGATTGAAATCATCTCCAACTGAAAAATAAATAGAAGGAGCTTTATCAATATACTCAAATCCATTTACCTCTTCATAATCTCCAATCCATCTGGTAGCATCTATTTTTTCATATTGAGCACCTATTACTCCAAAATGTCCGGTAGTTGTAATATTTTTAAAACACTCTAAAAGCGTATCTTTAGTTTCAAATTGGTAAATTGTTTCAAAAAAAATCGAAATAACAAAATGTTTGTTATTTATAGATTTTTTCTTTAAGTTTAGAAAAATATTATTTTTCATAATTTTTCCTTCAAATTATTCTGGGTGAATGTTTGTAATTCTTCCTGTATTTACATCAAAATATGATCTAAATTTGATTCCGTCAAAGGTTTCTGAGAGTGGATTAACTTTAAACCAGTACGGCGTTGCCTCGCCTTAGCTCAAAGAGAACGATTCTCTAAGGTGCTGAAGCACCAAGTGAATCGGTTCCGTACTATCTGTACTGTCTGCGGCTTCGTCGCCTTGTCCTGATTTTTGTTAATCCACTATATTTCAATCGGCTATAAAACCTGCATTCCAACCTATTGCAGGGATTTTGAATACCTTTGCCCCGATAAACTATAATCGGCACATTCAGACGACCTTTCCCAAGCCATGACCCGACAAGTTTTCATCCTAGGCGACCAGCCTCTGCCCGAAGGCAGCAGCAAGCCCTATGCGCTTTTGACGGCCAATCCGACCAAGGAACACCACTATATCGCCCAAACCGAGCAACGGCAGCATGCGCACAATCCCCAAGTCAGCCCGCAAAACCAAAATGTTTACCGGCTGCCCCTATCCTTGTTCGGCACTCATTCCCATCAGCCGCATGATGAAAGCAAAAAACGCAAACACGCTGCCAAACCGGCCGCCCTGCCCGAAGCTGCAAGCGTCAACATCATCGGCAATCTGGCAGCGAAAAACCTCTATACGCTGGCTTTCGTTGAAAACACCGGCAACCAATACAACCTCGAAAGCTGGTTCAACCGCCACGAAAGCGGCTACGAAGATGCCTGCGAGCACTTGCGCACGCTGCCCGGATGTCGTCTGAAAACGAGCGAAGCGAGTTTCGCTAAAACGAGCGAAGCGAGTTTCGCCAAAACGAGCGAAGCCGGTTTCACCGAAACAGACTCAGTCAAAGTCCCCGATGCGCTGTGGCGCGTGCTGCGGCTCAAATTTCTCGGCATTTTGCGCAATCCCCGCAACCATCAAAACCCGTTTGCCTACCGCCTGCTTCAAATCCTGCGCTCACGGCTCCCCGAAGCAGGATTCGAGTTCGTCAGCCTCATCAGCCGCCGCGATCCGAAACGCATCGAATCCATCATGCAGGATTTCCATTTCTCCTTTCTCGGCTATGTCAACTGGCTCTCGGGGCTGTATGGCATGTTGAGCGAGGGCGTTTCGCAACCGTCGCTGTTCGAGCGGCTGTTCTGCGCTGTGTTTGCCGAACCGCAAGCCGTCAAAATCGAGCTGTTCCGCTATCCCGACGATACGGGGCTGTGCCTCTTTGGCGACAGCGGTTTCTGCCTTCAGGCATCATCCGAACTCATCAGCATCGGCGTCAATATTTCCCACGATATGTTTGCCGTCATCCACCTGCAAGCCGCACGCTGGCACGATTTTAAAAATACTTTCCATCATAACGCGCCGAAACTGCAAGGCAAAGTGAAGATTATCGACGGCGACCAAACCCAACGCGTCATGTTCAACCGGCTCTGTATCCGCCAATCTCACGAAGCCGTGTTCGGCAGAAGCCCGAACGTAAAAGACTACATCTAAACCATCAAAATCATGAATACTTCCCCCGACGCATCCATCTTAGGCTTAGGCTACCTCGGCCGTCCTTTGTCGCAGAAACTCTACGAACACGGCAGCCGCGTTGCCGCTATCAAACGCAGCCTGACTTCGGACGATATTAATCTGCCCATACACCTCGACACCCTCGACCTCAATCAAGACAGCGCGTTTCCGAGTGCGGATCGTGCCTGTGATACCACCATTTGGCAGCACCACGCCGACAAACCCGTTTGGTTCTGTCTTTTGCCGCCATCCTCGCTGACGCATTACGCCGATACCGTCAAACAATGGGCAGAACTTGCCCGAGCGTGTAACGTGCAGCATCTGATTTTCACGAGCAGCACCAGTGTTTACGGCGATAAAGCGCGGGAATGCGACGAAACTGCCACACCCGACCCGCAAACCGAGTCCGCCCGCCAAATCCTCGCCGCCGAACAATATCTGCTCGACAGCGGCGTTCCGAACATCGACATCCTGCGGTTGGGCGGGCTTTATTGCGCCGAACGCCATCCCGTCAGCCGTCTAGTTCAAAAGCAAAACATCCCGGGCGGCAACCAGCCTGTCAATATCGTCCACCGCGACATCGCCGTCGAAACCCTGTTTCAGACGACCCTCAACCCCAACGGCAGGCGCATCCGCAACATCGTCGAACCGCGCCACCCGACCCGCCGCGATTTCTACACCGCCGAAGCCGCTAAACTCGGTCTCCCGCCGCCCGATTTCGCGCCTGATGACACAAGCGGCGGCAAAATTGTAAATACCGTTTCCGCCGACGGCTTAAGCCTGTAAAATTGGCGCTCCGCGACCGTTTCAGACGACCTTTCGGCAGCGGCAAAACCAAAACCAAAAAACACAGTCTTACTTAACATAGTGAGTCGACAAAATCAGGATAAGGCGAAGCATCGCCGCACAAATCAAGTTCACCCACTATACAACCCCAAGCCCGAAAGTATCGAGAACACGCTATGTCCGCCCTATTTCCCGTTATCAACCACCTGATACAGCAAAATCCGGAACACCAACAAGACCTGTCCCGCTTGTCAGGCAAAACCCTGAGCCTCAACCTTGCCGGATTCGGACTGACCGGACGCATCAATCACGACGGTTTCCTCGAAACCGCCGACCGGCCTGCCGACACCCTCATCACCTTCCACCAAAGCGCCATCCGCAAAATCCTGACCGGACAAGAACCCGGCGTCGGCGACATCAGCCTCGAAGGCGACCTTATGCTCGGCATGACTGTCCTGCCCATACTCGGCAGCCTGCGCTACTACGCTTCAGACGACCTCGCCCGCATCTTCGGCGACTCACTCGCAGGCAGCATCAGCGAACGCGCCGCCAACATCGGACAAACCGTCAAAAAAATCGGACAAAGCATAGCCGAGCAAATCAGCGACTTTTCCCGCGAACCCGAATCCCCCGTTATCGACGCCGCCACCCTGTCCGCCTGGATGGAAGAAGTGGACAAACTGCGCGACGACGTTGCCCGCCTTAATGAACGCCTCGACCGGCTCGAACGCGACATCTGGATAGACTAATTTTCAGACGACCCTATGCCTATGAACAGCCCGTTTCACAACATCGGTATCGTAACCCGCCCCAATACCCCCGAAATCCAAAACACCGCCCACACCCTCATCCAATTCCTACAGGGACACGACTTTACCGTCTATCTTGACGAAATCGGCATAGAAGAACGCTGCATCTATGTTCAAGATACCGTCGGCTGCCACATCGTCAGCAAATCCGACTTGGGCAAACACTGCGACCTCGTCATCGTCCTTGGCGGCGACGGCACATTCCTCTCCGTCGCCCGCGAAATCGCCCCGCGCACCGTGCCCGTTATCGGCATCAACCAAGGGCATTTAGGCTTCCTCACCCAAATCCCCCGCGAAAACATGACCGAAGAGCTGCAACTCGTCCTCGAAGGCAAATACCTGCCCGAAGAGCGCATCCTCATCGAAGCCACCCTCGTCCGCGACGGCGAAACCATCCACCGCGCCCTTGCCCTCAACGATGCCGTCCTCTCGCGTGGCGGCGCAGGTCAGATGATCGAGTTCGAAGTCTTCATCAACCAAGAATTCGTCTATACACAACGCTCCGACGGCCTCATCGTCTCCACCCCCACCGGCTCCACCGCCTACTCCCTTGCCGCCGGCGGCCCCATCATGCAGGCAGGATTGCACGCCTTCACTCTCGTGCCCATCTGCCCCCAATCCATGACCAACCGCCCCATCGCCATCCCCGATACTTCCGAAATCGAAATCCTCGTTACCCAAAGCGGCGACGCCCGCGTCCATTTCGACGGACAATCCTTCATCGACGTCCAAAACCTCGACCGCATCATCATCCGCCGCTACCACAACCCCCTGCGCATCCTTCACCCCACCGACTACCAATACTTCCGAACCCTGCGCCAAAAACTGCACTGGGGCGAACAACTCGTATAAACACCAAAGGTCGTCTGAAACCCGATTGCCCAGTTTTCAGACGACCTTTAATAACCATCCGTTCAAATCCCAAATACACACATTCCATCATTCCCGCGCAAGCTGGAATAACAAAATTCATCAATCATTTACACTAAAAATTGATGATAAAAGACGATAAAAATTACTGAGATACTTTTATCTGTTTCCCCACTTTTTCAGACGACTCCGCCATGCCCATCCTCGCTTGGAACCCCCCGCCCGCCCCCGCCGAACTTACCCGCGTGATTGAAACTCATCCCGCACCGCTGCATCTGATTGCCTGTTTGAGCGAAAACCGCATTCCCGATTTTCCTTTGTCCGATGCCCCGACCGAGTTGGAAGGTCGTCTGAAAACCCGCCTCGACCAAACCGTAAAATGCCTTCAGTTCAACAGCGTCAACTTTCTGGAAAACCTGTCGCCTAATGTGCATTTCTGGCTTGTTCCGCCACACCGCGCCGACAGCCTGCATGAACATTTCGACCGTATCGAATGGCAGACCGAAGCCGTACCGCAAGCTGCGCCCAAGCCCGTCAAACCTTGGTTCAGACGACCCCAAGCCACCACTCCGCCCGAACACGCATTGGTTATCGGCGCGGGCATTGCCGGCGCTGCGACCGCGCGCAAACTGGCGGAACACGATGTGCGCGTTACCGTTTTGGAAGCGGGCAAAGCGGCGCAAGGCGGCAGCGGCAACCGCCAAGGGCTGCTCTACGCCAAAATCTCGCCGCACGACACCGAGCAGACCGAACTGCTGCTGGCGGGCTACGGCTACACCCGCCGCCTGCTGCAAGACCTGCTGCCCGATTCCGACGCCTGGGGCGGCGACGGCGTGTTGCACCTCAATTTTGACGAAGCCGAACGCAAACGCAATCAGGCATTGGGTTCGCAGCAGCATCACGTCCGCCTTTACCGCAGCGTGTCTGCCGATGAAGCCGCACAAATCGCAGGCATAGACGTCTTTTCAGACGGCCTCTACTGGCCGCAGGGCGTATGGCTGAACCCACCCGCCGTCGTCCGCTCCTTGCTGAATCATCCGCTGATTGCGTTGCACGAAGACACGCCCCTATCCTCCGCCGAATACGACGGTGCAAACTGGACGGCGCACACGCCACGCGGCAGCTTCAGCGCAAGCCATATCATTTACTGCATGGGCGCGCACAGCCCGAACGCCGCCGACGCCAACGTCTCCGCCCTGCCTTTCCGCCAAATCCGCGGACAAACCGGCGTAGCGGCGGCAAGCGGTTTTTCCGAACGCCTGCGCTGCGCCTTATCCGGCGAAAGCTACATCAGCCCGAGCTGGCGGGGGCAACACTGCTACGGCGCGACCTTCGTCCTCAACAGCAACGACGACGCTTGGCACCCGCACGAAGAAACCGCCAACCGCATCGCCCTGCAACAGCTCAACCCGCCATTGGCGCAATCATTGTTTGAACAAAACCCGCTTTGCTCGGTTTCAGACGATTCCTTTAAACAACCACAAGGACACGCCGCCCTGCGCTGCGACAGCCCCGACCACCTGCCCATCGTCGGCGCGCTCGGCGACATCGCCGCCATGCAGACCGCCTACGCCAAACTCGCGTTGGACAAAAACTACCGCCTCGACAACGTCCCCTGCCCCTACCTGCCGAACGCCTACATCAACACCGCCCACGGCACGCGCGGTCTCGCCACCGCCCCCGTCTGCGCCGCCGCCATTGCCGCTGACATCCTCGGCCTGCCCCAGCCGCTGTCCCAACGCCTGCGCACCGCCCTGCACCCCAACCGCGCCGTCATCCGCGCCATCGTGCGGCAGCAGCCTTTGCTTTGATGCATCGCACAGGTCGTCTGAAAGCGGATAAAGCACATTCGCTCAAACATTGAAGACGAGTTTTCAGACGACCCCGGTACGACAACAACAAAGCACCCATAAAATCATAAAAATATTAACAACCTGTTTTTAAAAATATCTTTCTTAACTTTAAAACCCAAAATTTACATATAAATATCAACCCCTCCCCTTGTCCATTTATATATTTCGTTTAAAATACCGACCCTAAACAACCACTATTCTATATAGATAAAATGCGTCATTACGGAACCATTATCCGCTGGAACGACAACCGGAGGTTCGGAGCCATCCGGGAAGAAAACATGGGCAAGGAAATATTCGCCCCGCTCTCCGCCTTCACCACGCTGCCACACCCGCCCGCCGAAGGCCAGCGCGTATCGTTTGAAATTATCAAAGGCAGACGTGGACGCGACGAAGCGGAAAACATCTGCTTCGCTTCCGACTGCATCGGCGAAGCCGACTTTTTCGCCCCCGAGCCCGAGCCTTTTAAAGCAGCCTTTTCCAAACTCCTGTGGATCATCCCCGTCATTGCCCTCTTTGCCGCAGGCGGATGGTTCGGCTGGAACTATTGGCAGGAATACCGCCGTCAGGCACAGGAAGCAACAGCGGCTGCACCGGTTACAATGGTGTCCGAAGTTGCCGAAAAGATGAAAGCCGAACGCAAGGCATGGAAAGACGCGGCAAGCGGGCGTACTGCTTTCAAACACGGTTCAACTGCTTCAACCGGCTCCGCTGCTACCACCGGCACTACCACTGCATTCAAATGCGACGGCCGTCAGCACTGTTCTCAAATGAACTCTTTGGAAGAGGCAGAATTTTTTATCAAAAACTGCCCAAATACCAAAATGGACGGTGATCATGACGGTATTCCGTGCGAAAACGACAGCCGTTGGCATTAATCGCCCACAATGCAAAAAGGTCGTCTGAAAATGTTTTTCAGACGACCTTTTTAAATCGGCTACAATATCGCGCAATACAAACCTACCCTACCACCATGTCCAAAAAAATCCTCATCATCACCCCGAGCTGGATCGGCGACTGCGTCATGACCCAGCCGCTTTACCGCCGCCTGCACGAACTCCATCCCGGCTGCACCATAGACGCATTCGCGCCCAAATGGTCGATGGCGGTATTCGAGCGTATGCCCGAAATCAGCCGCGTCATCGAAAACCCGTTCGGACACGGCGCGTTGGAACTGAAAAAACGCTGGCGCATCGGGCGCGAACTGGGCAAACAAGGTTACGACCAAGTCATCGTTCTGCCCGGCTCGCTCAAATCCGCCCTCATCGCCTTCGCCACCGGCATCAAACAACGCACCGGCTACGTCGGCGAATCACGCTATCTGCTGCTCAACGACATTCGCAAGCTCGACAAAGCCGCCCTACCCCTGATGGTCGACCGCTACACCGCCCTCGCCCACCCGACGCAGGCGGACTTCAACGGACATTCCGATAACCCGCGTTTCACCATTTCCCCCGAAAGCCGTGCCGCCGCGCTTGCCAAATACGGTTTGGACACCGACAAACCCGTTCTCGCCTTCTGTCCGGGCGCGGAATACGGCCCCGCCAAACGCTGGCCCGCACGCCATTTTGCCGAACTCGGCAGCCGCTATCTGGCGCAAGGCTGGCAGGTTTGGCTCTTTGGTTCGCAAAAAGATTTAGACATCGCCGAAGAAATCAACCGACTTTCAGACGGCCTCTGCACCAACCTCTGCGGCAAAACCAACCTTTCCGAAGCGATTGACCTGCTCTCCTGCGCCGACACCGTCGTCTGCAACGACAGCGGCCTGATGCACCTCGCCGCCGCACTCGACCGCAAACTTGTCGCCGCCTACGGCTCCTCCAGCCCCGACCATACCCCGCCCTTGAGCCAAAAAGCCAAAATCGTCAGCCTGCACCTCGAATGCTCGCCCTGCTTCAAACGCGAATGCCCGTTAGGACACACCGACTGCCTGAACAAACTCACGCCGGACATGGTTCAAAAAGCGGCGGAGGAATTGGCGGAAACGGAATCCAAGTAAATACGGCAAAAGGCCGTCTGAAACCTGCTTTCCAAAGCAGATTAAAATGGCAATACCCATGCCGTCATTCCCGCACAGGCGCACTACTGTCCGGAATAAAAATCCCCCACCCAAACAAAAAGGTTGCAGCCCAACGTTTTCACGGGTAAAACCTAGAGCGTCAACTCAAAAACATCAGGACTGCAACCATGTACAGCATAAGCCGCTTC
>OJLB01000661.1_pt1 | contig 13549 bp, 8 predicted proteins | sample 1596861 | NCBI WGS metagenome assembly OJLB01 (sample SAMEA3904681, study PRJEB24821) | metagenome | biome: Builtin; feature: hospital; material: surface | place: USA | collected 2013-06-06
CGCGTTTCTCGCCTGTACCGACTTCTTTACCAAGCATTTCGTAAACATATAACGCAGTTTCGTTGGTTGCTGCATCTTTTTCTTCAGCTGCATAGCCACTGGCAAGGAAGCCTGCATAGCGGATATTTTCCTCCAGTTTCGCACTACCATCAGTTTCACGCTTGATGGAAACACGTCCGATCTGTGGCGTACCAATAGTAAAGCCTAATTTATTGGCTTCCTCCTTTGGCGTTTCAAACAAAGGAACTTTATCGCTCCAAGCAGCCGCATCCAGACCGGTATTGGTGGTTTGATCTTCTTTACCGCCTATATTAAGAGCGTATGCGCCACGTCCGCCTTGCCCCATCGCGCCAAACATAAACACGCGCTGCTGAAACTTACTGCCTTGTTCTGCAACAGGGGTCTGACGCAGGGTAAAGCCACCATTCACGCCGTATTTATGGTTTTCAATGGATTTTCCGTAATCTGCATGAGCAATGTCTTTCAATACTTTGGCAAGCGTAATCGGTTTGCCTGACGCATCGTTTTCACGCTCCATCGCTGAAGGAAGATAGCTGACTTTCAAATCATAAGGATGCTCCCCTGCCGTGCTTTGGAAAATATGCACCATACCGTCGTTGGCTGCGGCAACAAAATATTTGCGGCGACCATTCTCCTGATTACCGACTGCAGCAACGGAACCGTCCAAAATATCGCCCAAATCACGCTCACCTGGATTCCGAGGACGGTATGGGCTGTATGCATTGTCGTTACTACCAACCCTGCCCGTCCAATTGAGCAGTTTTTTCCATTCGTCTTTGTCACTACTCTCAATACCAAAATAGGCATTGTCGACTTTATCAGCAGGAATGGCATCGATAGAGTAAGTATTAGAACCTGTGTTAATCAATGTCTTACGATTACCAAAGGAAGGCTGGGTAACCGTACCCGCCCGCCTGCCGTTATTATTATCCAGTTTATTGAATAGAATCTGACTACTCCATGAACCTGTATTCAGCTTGACGGTTGCCGCCAGATCAGGAATACCACTACTGGAAGTTGCAGGAGCAGTACCACCTTCACCTTCAAATGGTGGGCTTTCACTATCAGTCGAAATCAGACTGATGATTTTATTGAATGCATTTTCCAAATCTTCAGGCTTATCTGCATTAAAATACCAATCATCTTGGCTAGCCCCACGTGTCAGAAATGCCTTACCTGCATCAGAAATACCTTGGCCAAAACCTACAGTAAAAGTTTGCACAAGCTGTTTACTGTAATCAACCCCTTTTGGATCTTTGGATGGATCTCCATCCCAACTTACACCTGCTGCATCTTTGCCATTACCGTCGGCAGCCGTTTTTATATCTTTCCAAGAAAGTGTACGGCTAAAAAACTCAATACCTCCAACTTTACCGTTATATCCATCGGCACTATCCCAATAAGGCATATTGTCAACCCCGCCAGCTTTCGAACACAATCCACTCAATGTCGTCTGACTCAAACCTGCAAGCGCAGATGGACCAAAATATTTGTAAGCCGCTTCATTTTTAGGTAGGAAAGGACGGTATGGTGAAGGGTAAATTGAGTAGTACCCCTTAGGATTATCATAGTCAAAGTTATAGCTGAACCCCTTAGAATGAAAATTACAGCCGAAGTTGGCATCGCCATCAGACATCATCACCACATATGATTTTTGACAGCGATACTTAATATTTGGCATAACTGTCTGCGTAACAACTTCATAATAACGGCTTGTGGCAGGCGTTAGGCCTGTTGGCTTCATTTTGTTAACTTTATCTATCATTTTTTGCCAAGAAGCCTTTTCCGGATCGAAGGTTTCCTCCGGAGTCGTATCAGAACTGCCACCGTTATATAAAGTCTGCAATCCCCAATTAAACTTGTCTTTGTGGTTCTCCAATATTCCGTTAAGTGCGTTCTTTGTTACCTGCATACGTGTTGGACCAGGTGTATATTCGCCAGTAACCGCATTACGGTTCATACTCTGCGAATCATCAATAAAAAACATAATGTTATGTTTAATTTTTGGCTGTTCGATAATCTGAGATTCGTTTTGCAGGTAAAGCGGGGTTTTAGCAAACTGCGCTTGTGCTTGCGATGCTGCACCCATCAGGGCGAGCGCGGAGGCGATGCTGTAAATCATCGGACGGACGGTACCGGGGAAACGTGAAAGGTTGTTTTTCATAATGCGTTCTTTTTTCGTAAAATCGTCGATTGACGGATGATGACGTTGTTTTTATTTTCTCGGAATGTGATTCTAACATTTACAATGTCATTTATGTGCAGTTCCGAATATTTTTTTGCCTGATACAGGGGACAAATGGTGAAAATGAAACAGACCGCATGATTATTAAGGTAGAAACTATCTTAGGATACAGCTTGAACGATGCGGCTTTTTGACGTAGAATGCATTGCTTCTACGGCATAGGCAGCTATGCCTGAAAAAGCACGTTACGCACCAAAATCAAGGCTGCGGGGCGTGTTTTTTTTTAGCCGATATTTTCTCAGGCGGTCTTTTTTGTAAACAATTTTCAGACGACCCCTGTCCGTTTCTGCAAACCGACCATCATCAGGCAAACAGGATTCATCATGACCACTCCGGCTCTTCTCGTTCTCGCTGACGGCAGCGTATTTCACGGCACATCAATCGGTTACGAAGGTTCGACTTCCGGCGAAGTCGTGTTCAACACTTCCATGACCGGCTATCAGGAAATCCTGACCGACCCGTCCTACTGCAAACAAATCGTTACCCTCACCTACCCCCACATCGGCAATACCGGCACCAACACCGAAGACGAAGAAAGCCGCAGCGTTTATGCCGCAGGCTTGATTATCCGCGACCTGCCGCTGCTGCACAGCAACTTCCGCGCCTCCGAAAGCCTGCACGACTATTTGGTGCGCAACAAAACCGTCGCCATCGCTGACATCGACACCCGCCGCCTGACCACGCTGCTGCGCGAAAAAGGCGCGCAAGGCGGCGCGATTCTGACCGGTGCGGACGCTACGGTCGAAAAAGCGCAAGAACTCATTGCCGCATTCGGCAGCATGGTCGGCAAAGATTTGGCGAAAGAGGTTTCCTGCAAAGAAGCCTACGAATGGACCGAAGGCGAATGGGCGTTGGGCAAAGGTTTCGTTACCCCTGCCGAACAACCGTTCCACGTTGTCGCTTACGATTTCGGCGTGAAAACCAATATCCTGCGTATGCTCGCCTCGCGAGGCTGCCGCCTGACCGTCGTCCCCGCCCAAACCAGCGCGGAAGAGGTGTTGGCACTCAACCCCGACGGCGTATTCCTCTCCAACGGCCCCGGCGACCCCGAGCCTTGCACCTACGCCATCGAAGCCGTTCAAAAACTGATGGCAAGCGGCAAACCCATCTTCGGCATCTGCTTGGGACACCAGCTCATCAGCCTCGCCATCGGCGCAAAAACCCTGAAAATGCACTTCAGCCACCACGGCGCAAACCACCCCGTGCAAGACTTGGACAGCGGCAAAGTCGTCATCACCAGCCAAAACCACGGTTTCGCCGTCGATGCCGACACCCTGCCCGCCAACGCAAGGATTACCCACAAATCCTTGTTCGACAACACTTTGCAAGGCATCGAGCTGACCGACAAACCCGTGTTCTGCTTCCAAGGCCACCCCGAAGCCAGCCCCGGCCCGCAGGATGTCGGCTATCTGTTTGACAAATTCATTGACAATATGAAAGCGGCAAAATAATAAGCCGCCTTTTCAGACGACCTTTCAACTCAACAAAGGTCGTCTGAAACCCGATAAAAATCAAAACATAAAAAACAAAAATTCAGACGGCCACTCAACACAAAACATCGTCTGAAAAATCCCCCCCAACCCCTCAAATCAGAAAGGAAAAGCATGACTGAAAAACAAATGCGCGTACTCTCCGTCGTCGCCACCCTGACCGCAGTAGGCATGTACGTTTCCTATATCCCGCAAATCCAAAACAACCTCGCGGGCAACCCCGGCTCGCCGCTGCAACCCCTCGTCGCCGCCATCAACTGCACATTATGGGTTGCCTACGGCTTTTTGAAAGAAAAACGCGACTACCCCGTCATGCTGGCAAACGCCCCCGGTATCATTTTGGGCTTGATTACCTTTATCACCAGCTTTTAAGGAAGTTTTCAGACGGCTTGTGCAAAATAAAAACGTAAAAGATCGTCTGAAAAAAGATTGTCTTGCCGCAACATTTAATTCAATCAGCAACCCCATCCCCTCTCCCGTGGGAGAGGGCTAGGGAGAGGGCAGCAAGGCTTGCACAAACACCCCCGATAACAAAAATGAACCCGCCCGAAAAACTATTGACCGCCGACAACCCCGCCCTGCGCCAACGCGCCAAAGCCATGCGTCAAGAAATGAGCGAGGCGGAAGCAAAATTGTGGCAACACCTGCGGGCAGGCCGTTTGAACGGCTATAAATTCCGCCGCCAGCAGCCGATGGGAAATTATATTGTTGATTTTATGTGCGTAACGCCCAAGTTGATTGTCGAAGCAGACGGCGGACAGCACACAGAACAAGCCGCATACGACCACGCGCGGACGGCATATCTCAACAGCCTGGGCTTTACTGTTTTGCGGTTTTGGAATCACGAGATTTTGCAGCAGACAAACAACGTACTGGCGGAAATCCTGCGCGTGTTGCAAGAATTGGAAAAGCAGCCTGCACGGTAGTAGATAGTTGATTTTGATTGGATTTTTGAAAATTATAGGGTGCAAGCCGACTGAATTGAGCATTTATAAAGGTCGTCTGAAAAGCAAAAAGCAGCCTGCACAACCTGTTTTCCTTGCAGAACCCTTCATCCCAACAGCCACCCCGTCCTCTCTCCCCGTGGGAGAGAGCTAGAGAGAGGGCAACAAGCCGCAAGGCTTGTATTTGGGGCGGTTAGGGCGTTGGGAAAGATTGCCGAAATTCGGAGAATGCCCTCTCCCCAACCCTCCCCCACGGGGGAGGGAGCGGATTGCAGCAGGTTTTACGGTTACAGGCAGTTTGAAAAGCAGATTGGATAAGCAGCCGTTGATTACAGGCCGTCTGAAAAACAAGAAGCAGCCTGCACAACCTATTTTCTTGCAGAACCCTTCATCCCAACAGCCACCTCGTCCTCTCTCCCGTGGGAGAGAGTTAGAGAGAGGGCAACAAGCCGCAAGGCTTGTATTTGGGCAGTTGGAGTGTTTGGGAAGGTTGCCGAAATTCGGAGAATGCCTTCTCCCCAGCCCTCCCCCACGGGGGAGGGAGCGGGTTGCAGCAGATTTTGCGGTTTCAGGCGGTTTGAAAAGCAACTTGGGTTTGCAACCGTTAATTTCAGGCCGTCTGAAAAGGAAAAAAGCAGCCTGCACAACCTATTTTCCTTGCAGAACCCTTAACCCCAACAGCCACCCCGTCCTCTCTCCCGTGGGAGAGAGTTAGAGAGAGGGCAACAAGCCGTAAGGCTTGTATTTGGGGCGGTTAGGGTGTTTGGGAAAGATTGTCACGATTTGGAAGAATGCCCTCTCCCCAACCCTCCCCCACGGGGGAGGGAGCAGATTGCAGCAGATTCAGGCATTGCAGGTCGTCTGAAAAAGAATGCCCGAAATATCAACAGCAGGAATTTTTCAGATAGCCTTTATCGCAAGGCAGATGGAACAAACGCCGCAAGCGTTTTTTCAGACGGCCTTTGAACCCATCGGTAGGGTGTGTGCCGCAAGGCACGCACGCGGTGGGTTGGGGTTGTAGAGAAAATGGAGAACGCGTGCTTGCGTACCGCACACACCCTAACATGCGGGCTACGGCTTGCTAAATTTAGGATTATCTAGGAGTCTAGGAGAGTAACCATGAATAAACCACCCGCGAGGCATCATTACGTTCCTCAATTCTTTTTAAAAGCTTGGGGAAATGACCCACATGCTTACAATGTTTCTCAAAAAAGATGGTTTCAAACATCCACTGCAAATATTGCATTAGAAAATAATCTTTACGTCCTAAGTGATGAAATAGAATCCAGTTTTATTACGCCATATATAGATGGGTTCAACTCGGATATTAGATTTGCACAAAATAATCAATGGAAAGATCTTTCTGTTATTCAAAAAGATTATATATACAAATTTATTATATTGCTTGATGCAAGAAACCCAAACTCGATAAAACAAATGAAAGATGGCTGTAAGCCTTTTATTCCACAACTAGAAAAAATACTAAATACCAATAATAGTTTTGAAAAAAACATCCTGAATGGTGCAAAAAATGGAGTTCTTATTCTTGTTCTTACAGCAATTCATGAATTAGGTCTGAATAACTTCATACAATCAGGAAAATCAGCTTCAACTTTTGGAAAATTACAAACATTAATGAAATTTCTTCAACAGAATAATAATTGGCCTTTAAGTTACTTATCTTCTCTGAAAAATAAAAGCGTTTTCTTTGATGAATTTATTATTTCTGATGAAAGTCTTCTATGTTCAAATTCACCTGTTTTTAGACATGGGGAGTATGATAAAAAGTTCACAGTAGCTATTAATTTATCTCCTTCTAAAGCTTATTTTATCAGCAATGAAGATAATTTGATTGAAAAATATAATAATATGAATTATATTGAAAAAATTAATTTTTTCAATATAATGACAATAAAAAAATCTTCATTTGTTTTCTCCAAGAAAAAAAATGAAGAAATATCATTATTTATAGAAAAAGTATTACTTTAAAATATTGAAAGAAAGACCCACCCATGCCCAAACGTACCGACCTAAAATCCATCCTTATCATCGGCGCCGGCCCTATCGTTATCGGTCAGGCCTGCGAATTTGACTATTCGGGCGCACAGGCCTGCAAGGCTTTGCGTGAAGAAGGCTATAAAGTCATTCTGGTGAATTCCAACCCCGCCACGATTATGACCGACCCTGAAATGGCGGATGTTACCTACATCGAGCCTATTATGTGGCAGACGGTGGAGAAGATTATCGCCAAAGAGCGTCCTGATGCGATTCTGCCCACGATGGGCGGCCAGACCGCGCTGAACTGTGCGCTGGATTTGGCGCGCAACGGCGTGCTGGCGAAATACAATGTCGAATTAATCGGTGCAACCGAAGACGCCATCGACAAGGCGGAAGACCGCGGCCGCTTTAAGGAGGCGATGGAAAAAATCGGCCTCTCCTGCCCGAAATCTTTTGTCTGCCACACGATGAACGAAGCCTTGGCGGCGCAGGAACAGGTCGGCTTTCCGACGCTGATTCGTCCGTCTTTCACGATGGGCGGTTCGGGCGGCGGCATTGCCTACAATAAAGACGAGTTTTTGGCGATTTGCGAACGCGGTTTCGATGCGTCGCCCACGCATGAGCTGTTGATTGAGCAGTCCGTCCTCGGCTGGAAAGAGTACGAGATGGAAGTGGTGCGCGACAAGGCGGACAACTGCATCATCATTTGCTCGATTGAAAACTTCGACCCGATGGGCGTGCATACGGGCGACTCGATTACGGTTGCGCCGGCGCAAACGCTGACGGACAAGGAATACCAAATCATGCGCAACGCTTCGTTGGCGGTATTGCGCGAAATCGGCGTGGACACGGGCGGCTCGAACGTGCAGTTTGCGGTAAACCCTGAAAACGGCGAGATGATTGTGATTGAGATGAACCCGCGCGTGAGCCGTTCGTCCGCGCTGGCTTCCAAAGCGACGGGCTTCCCGATTGCGAAAGTGGCGGCGAAGCTGGCGGTCGGCTTTACGCTGGACGAGTTGCGCAACGACATCACCGGCGGCCGCACGCCCGCGTCGTTCGAGCCTTCCATCGACTATGTCGTAACCAAAATCCCGCGTTTCGCGTTTGAGAAATTCCCCGCCGCAGACGACCGCCTGACCACGCAGATGAAATCGGTGGGCGAAGTGATGGCAATGGGCCGCACGATTCAGGAAAGCTTCCAAAAAGCCCTGCGCGGCTTGGAAACAGGTTTGTGCGGCTTCAATCCGAGAAGCTCCGACAAAGCGGAAATCCGCCGCGAATTGGCGAACCCCGGCCCTGAGCGTATGCTGTTTGTGGCAGACGCGTTCCGCGCGGGTTTCACGCTGGAAGAAATCCACGAAATCTGCGCCATCGACCCTTGGTTCTTGGCGCAAATCGAAGACTTGGTGAAAGAAGAGCAGCAGGTAAGTGCAGGCTGCCTGCAAGATTTGGATTTTGCCGCCTTACGTCGTCTGAAACGCAAAGGCTTCTCCGACAAACGCATCGCGCAGCTTTTGGGCGTAAAAGAAAAAGAAGTGCGCGAACACCGCTACGCACTGAATCTGCATCCCGTCTATAAACGCGTCGACACCTGTGCCGCCGAGTTCGCCACCGAAACCGCCTACCTCTATTCCACTTACGAAGAAGAATGCGAGGCGCGTCCTTCCGACCGTAAGAAAGTGATGATTCTCGGCGGCGGCCCGAACCGCATCGGTCAAGGCATCGAGTTTGACTACTGCTGCGTTCACGCCGCGCTCGCCCTGCGCGAATCGGGCTTTGAAACGATTATGGTGAACTGCAACCCCGAAACCGTGTCCACCGACTTCGACACCAGCGACCGCCTGTATTTCGAGCCGCTGACGCTGGAAGACGTGTTGGAAATCGTCCGCACCGAAAACCCGTGGGGCGTGATTGTGCATTACGGCGGTCAAACCCCGCTCAAACTCGCCAACGCGCTGGTTGAAAACGGCGTAAACATCATCGGCACATCCGCCGACAGCATCGACGCCGCCGAAGACCGCGAACGCTTCCAAAAAGTGTTGAACGACTTAGGCCTGCGCCAACCGCCCAACCGCATCGCCCACAATGAAGAAGAAGCGCTCGTCAAAGCCGAAGAAATCGGCTATCCGCTGGTCGTGCGCCCGTCTTACGTCCTCGGCGGCCGCGCCATGCAGGTCGTCCACTCCGCCGAAGAGCTGCAAAAATACATGCGCGAAGCCGTGCAGGTATCCGAAGACAGCCCCGTGTTGCTCGACTTCTTCCTGAACAACGCGATTGAAGTCGATGTGGATTGCGTTTCAGACGGCAAAGACGTCGTTATCGGCGGCATCATGCAGCACGTCGAACAGGCAGGCATCCACTCCGGCGACTCCGGCTGCTCGCTGCCCCCCTACTCGCTCAGCGAAGAAATCCAAGACGAAATCCGCCGCCAAACCAAAGCCATGGCATACGCGCTGGGCGTGGTCGGCCTGATGAACGTACAGTTTGCCGTGCAAGACGGCGTGGTGTTCGTGTTGGAAGTGAACCCGCGCGCCAGCCGTACCGTTCCCTTCGTCTCCAAAGCCACCGGCGTGCCGCTCGCCAAAGTCGGCGCGCGCTGCATGGCGGACATTTCCCTGCAAGAGCAAGGCGTGGAAAAAGAAGTCGTTCCCGATTTCTATGCCGTTAAAGAAGCCGTGTTCCCCTTCATCAAATTCCCCGGCGTGGACACCATTCTCGGCCCCGAAATGCGCTCCACCGGCGAAGTGATGGGCGTGGGCGCAAGCTTCGGCGAAGCCTACTATAAAGCCCAACTCGGCGCAGGCGAACGCCTGAACCCGACCGGCAAAATCTTCCTCGCCGTGCGCGACGAAGACAAACCGCTTATCGTGAAAACCGCGCAAAACTTCCAAGCACTCGGCTACGGCGTCTGCGCCACACGCGGCACCGCCGAATACCTGAAAGAGCACGGCATCATCGTGCAGGCGGTAAACAAAGTGCAGGAAGGCCGCCCGCACATCGTGGACGCGATTAAAAACGGCGAAATCGCGCTGGTGGTGAACACCGTCAGCAGCTCGGCGCAATCCATCACCGACAGCCACAGCATCCGCCGCACCTCCCTCACCCAACGTGTGCCGCAATACACCACCATCGCCGGCGGCGAAGCCATGAGCGAAGGCGCAAAAAGCCGCGACCATCTGGGCGTGTACAGCGTGCAGGAATTGCATGGACGGTTGAAAAACAGAGGCTGAATCTGAATCGGGTTTAGCTTGAACAAAAGGTCGTCTGAAAATAAGACTTATCTTTCAGACGACCTTTTGCCATCCGTCTTCCAAACTGTTAAACTATTTACATTATTTTTACTTGAGACATACGCACATATGAAAGACCCAGAGCAGAGCAGCATGACCGCCCGCCGTTTTTCGTGCGTATCGATATGAATCAGGCAGCTTGAGCGTTTCAGGCTGCCTTTTCGCGTTTGAACACAAAGGAATACAAAAATCATGGATTTCAGTTGGTTGGCAGAGCCGCATACTTGGATAGGCTTTGCCACGCTTCTGGTACTCGAAGTTGTCTTGGGGATAGACAACCTCGTTTTCGTCGCTATTTTGGCGAACAAAGTCAAACCCGCCCAACGTGACCGCGCGCGCATTACCGGTTTGGGGCTTGCGGTCGTTATCCGCATCATCATGCTCGGCTTCATGGCGCACATCATGACCCTGACGCGCCCGCTGTTCCATATCAGCGGATTGGACGTTTCCGGCAAAGACATGATTATGCTCGCGGGCGGTATCTTCCTGCTCTACAAAGCCACCACCGAACTGCACGAACGCCTCGAAGGGCATAACCAGTTTGCCGTTGCCGACAGCCAGAAAAAACACGCGCCGTTTTGGGGTGTGGTTGCTCAAATCCTGATTCTTGACGCGGTATTTTCCATCGATTCCGTGATCACGGCGGTTGCGATGGTCGATCACATCGTCGTCGCCATGGGTGCCGTTGCCGTTGCCATGACCGTCATGATTTCCGCCAGTAAACCGTTGACTGAGTTTGTGGACAGACATCCTACCGTCGTCATGCTCTGCTTGGGTTTCCTGCTGATGATCGGTTTCAGCCTTATTGCCGAAGCCTTCCATTTCCACATCCCGAAAGGCTACCTCTACGCCGCTATTGGCTTCTCCATCCTGATTGAAGTGTTCAACCAAGTTTCGCAACGCAACAGCCGCAAAAACGACTATATCAGCAGCTCGTGGCGCAAACGCACCGCTGAAAACGTCTTGGGCATGATGGGCATACGCGAAAGCGTGCTTGCCAAAGCAGGCGACGAAGCAGAGGACGACGGACATTTCGAAGAAAACGAAAAATCCATGATACGCAGCGTCCTCACACTTGCCGAACGTCCCATCCTCGGCGTGATGATTCCCCGTCGCGACATTGAGCGTTTGGACATCTCCCAAAGCCGCGAAGAGCAACATGCCCAACTGCAAAATACCCCGTACAGCCGCCTGCTTGTTGTCGGTAAGGCCGGTGTGGATGAACCGTTGGGCTACATCAACAAAAAAGACTTGCTCGCCCAACTGCTCGAAACCGGCGAACTCAATATCCAAGCCGTCCTACGTCAGCCGCTAGTCCTGCCGGACAGTACAACCGCGTTGGGCGCGATTGAACTGTTCCGCCAAAGCAGCGCGGATTATGCCTTGGTGGTCGATGAATTCGGCGCGGTTTTGGGCATGGTTACCATGAAAGACCTGCTGGAAACCATCGCGGGCGAATTCCCCGAAGAGTTTGAACGCCAAGAAGAACCCGCTGTCCAAGAAAATGCCGATGAAAGCCTGACCGTGGACGGTTCGTTTGAATACGTCGACCTCGCCCCGCAATTGAATCTCCCGCCGCAGGAAGAAGATGCCGACTTCCACACCGTCGCCGGACTGATTATGGAAGAGCTGCAAAGCATTCCCGATGTCGGCGACTTTGCCGACTTCCACGGCTGGCGTTTCCAAGTCGTTGAAAAAGACGGGCAACGCATTGAGCGGGTACAGATTACCAAGCTGCCTGATGAAGGATAATCAAGCCCTCATTGTGAAATATAAAAAGGTCGTCTGAAAACCTTGAATCGGGGTTTTCAGACGACCTTTTTTAGTGTTCGACACCACTTGATAGCAGAACAAAGGTAAACACGCAATAAAGCGCACCTGAGTGTGATTTCACATCTGCCACATTCTTTAAACGGACAAAAGGTCGTCTGAAACAGCCAAATTCAGCTTTTCAGACGACCTTCTTCCATTCTTTCTAAATCAAACGCCTTTAAAACGCTTCGCCGACTTTCACGCCGCCTGCGGTGTCTTTAGGCGTGGCAAGTTGCGCGGTCATGACTTGGGCGGCTTGGAACGCGGGGGTTTGCATCACGGCTTGGGCGGCTTCCTTGCCCAATGTGTTCGCCATGTATTGCCAGCGGTTTGCCAAATCGGGATTGGCGGGGATTTGGAAGCCGTCGCGCAGTTCGTCCACGAGGTCGGGGCGGTTACAGACAAGAACGATGTCGCAGCCTGCCGTGAAAGAGGCGTTTGCGCGTTCTTTGATACCGCCCGCCGCGCCCGCGCCTTCCATGGTGAGGTCGTCTGAAAAGATAACGCCTTTAAATCCGATGTCTTGGCGCAGGATTTGTTTGAGCCATTTTTCGGAGAAACCGGCGGGCTTGCCGTCAATTTGCGGGTAAACGACGTGGGCGGGCATGACTGCCGCCATGCCTTCATCGCTTAAAGCGCGGAACGGGATAATGTCGGCGGCTTCGAGTTCGGCAAGGCTGCGCGTGTCTTCGGGTTGAACCAAATGGCTGTCGCCTTTGACGAATCCGTGTCCGGGAAAGTGTTTGCCGCAGGATTTCATGCCGCCTCGGTTCAGACCTTTTTGCAGGGCAAGGGCGAGTTGGGTTACGGTGTCAGCGTTGCGGTGAAAGCTGCGGTTGCCGATGACAGGGCATGTTCCCCAATCAAGGTCTAGGACGGGCGTGAAGGAAAGGTCTATGCCGCAGGCGGTCAGCTCTGTTGCCAATACCCAGCCGACCTGCTCGGCTTTTTCTTTGGCGGCGGCTTCGCCTTCTGCATCCCAAATCTGCCCCAAAGTATTCATGGCGGGCAGTCGGGTAAAGCCGTCAATGAAGCGTTGCACCCTGCCACCTTCGTGATCGACGGCGATAATGAGTTCGGGCATGCGCAGTGCTTTGATTTCTTGAACTAGGGCTTTGAGCTGCTCGACGTTTTGAAAATTGCGGCGGAACAGGATGACGCCGCCGATGGACGGATCGAGCAGGCGTTGTTTTTCTTCTTCGGTCAGACAGTAGGCGTCGACGTCTGCCATGACGGGTCCGCGCGGGATGGAATGGGGAGCGTTCATTTTTGGGTTCCTTAAAATGTTTCAGACGACCTTAAAGTACCAAAGGTCGTCTGAAAACGGGAAAACACATCAGGCAAATTTGCCTTTTTTGTCTTTCAGTATGAAGATGAGGGCGGTCATGACGACACCGGTTGCGAAAAAGCCCAGCCAAGCCGATTGAGTCATGCCCAACACGAGGTAGCCTACCGCTGCCGCGCCTGCGACAGTCAGTGCGTAAGGCAGTTGCGATGTAACGTGGTCGATGTGGTTACAATGCGCGCCGGTGGAAGACAGGATGGTGGTGTCGGAGATGGGCGAACAGTGGTCGCCGCACACCGCGCCAGCCATGACGGCGGACATACACGGGATAACCAACGAAGCATCGACTTTGACTGCCATCGCGGCGGCAATCGGCAGCATGATGCCAAACGTCCCCCAGCTTGTACCAGTGGCGAACGCCATCACGCTGGCAAGCAGGAAGAGGATGACGGGCAGGAAGCCGG
>OJLB01000666.1_pt1:0-7500 | contig 13386 bp, 6 predicted proteins | sample 1596861 | NCBI WGS metagenome assembly OJLB01 (sample SAMEA3904681, study PRJEB24821) | metagenome | biome: Builtin; feature: hospital; material: surface | place: USA | collected 2013-06-06
ATTCTCTAGAATTTCTCGTAGATTCGAACCCATAGCTGCTGATAGAACTAGAATAGATACTTTCTGTTTCCTACTCACACGAGCCCATATCCTTGCTTTTCTATCAATCTCTAATTCGAATCTTCCCCCCCAATCAGATATTATGGTGCCTGTATAGACCGAAATTCCGTTATGGCCCAATTCTGACCGATAATAGATACCGGGACTTTGCAATATTTGATTGATGACAATTCTGTATATTCCGTTTACTATAGAAGTTCCCAAAGAATTCATTAGAGGAATGTTTCCAATAAAAATAGTTTGTTCCTGCATGTCCCCTCGGCTTTTCCAAATTAATCCTGCGGATACATATAATTCAGAAGAATACGTGAATGATTCATATACAGCATCTCTTTCTTTTAGCAAGGGTTCTACCAATTGATATGTTTCCACAAATAATTGAAATTCAATTTCTTGATCTGTATCTTCAATTTTTGGAAACTTATAAAGCTCTTCTGTTAAGCCCTGATCAATGAACCTACAAAATCCTTCAAATTGTATCTGATTCAACCCAGGTATTGTAGACATTCCTGCATTTCCATCTCCGAGCATTTTGAATTTCCCATTTATCAAAAAATCCCATTCGTTTCTCATTCTGCATCGATTCATATGATTCGATGCAGAATGCTGGAATTTAGATTCTGTTTACTGAATCGCATGAAATTTTACCCAACTCCATATAGATGGAATGTATGAAATACGTATGAACGGGGGAAAAAGGATGATTTTATACTTAATAAAATTGGAATTTCTAAGAGACAGATCCAAATGGAAAGGAAGCGATAAATTCCACTTAGACTTACGGAGTTTTGTATAGAATCAAAAAAATAATTCAATTTATACCATTATTATGATATTCCAATCCGTTAGGATACCAGAAAAATAAACGTCGTGATTTGATCTATTCGCTAAGATAAAGACATAAGAATCAGACACAATATACCAGCGTAAAGCTCATTTTTTTAGCACTTACCTTTTTCGTGGATTCCACTGTTCAAAAAATGATTTGCGAAGAACCCCCTTTTTATTTTTTTAGTCGAATTTTTAGAATAGGATTGAAGTGCGTAAGACGGCTTGTATTTAGTAAACCCGTGCCGATATAGCTATCTATATATACATCGCCCCCCTTTATTGCATAGTTCGCTTCGGGACAGCGCATGTCGTGCTCTATCAAAATTTCGATTTTCTCTTCAATCTAAATTGCAGTACGACAATTTTCGGCAAATTCCCTATAGAGAGGCATCAGACACAGATAAGATAACCAATAAGCTAGCCGCGAAACGATTTATGTTTGGGGTTTACATATACTCATAATTGCTGTTATAATTGAAATGGAGAAGGCTTTTTTTATAGAAAAAACCAATATTGATTAGGTAGGTATCAATTTTGATTTTCTTCTATCATTAGGAAACACAATTTACAATTAAAATTTAAATCCAAGAGTTGGTCACGAATTTACAGTCACTAGTTAATGGTTCCAATTTGTCCTTAATTTTGGCTTTTGTGACTGAAAATGCACATTTCTTTTTTCATTTTTCAATAGAAAAAAAGAAAGAGAAAAGAGAGGGATTAAGATGTTGTGTGAGATACTATAAAATCAATTGAAGAACCGGAGCCGATCCAAAAAAAGGACATATTTTTTTTAGGCAAGGAATTAAGAAAAACGAGATTTTATATGGACGTACACAAAAAAAAGAAAAGACATTGAGTACCCCCCCCCAAACAAAACAAGCAAAGGGGGAATTTTTTCATCTATTTTGTATCGTTTTGGCGGCATGGCCGAGCGGTAAGGCGGGGGACTGCAAATCCTTTTTCCCCAGTTCAAATCTGGGTGTCGCCTGATCAACAAACGATAAGACTCGCAATCCCTTATTCTGCTTGGCTGGTCTAACTCGCCGAATCTTTTCCAGCAAAGTACGCGACTCTTGACATTTTCGTGATTCGAAATAGCTGGGGTTTCTGTTCTTTTTTTTTTCTGTTCCTTAAACTTAAAGTGCTGTTAATCCTTGCATTTAGGATTCACGGAAAGATTATAGTAGTAGAAGCGCTTTCATATCAAATCAAGAGTTACCGATTTATTTCCACTGCTAATTGCTAATGCAGGGTCTACTGACCGGGTCTTGAATTAGATTGAAAAGCCCGAGGGAGAATCGAATTAATCGTTATGGAAGGGGCGGGAGATACTTTGTATGCAGTATACAGACTCATAAGAGTCTCTGAATGCACGGGCATTCAATCAATATTCGATTGGACGGATAATTGGCTTTTACTTAATGATAATAAAGGGCAACAAAAAAAACGAGGAGTTCTTATTATTACTACAGATTAGGTAACACTCCCTTTGATACTTCCAAAGAAAAGTGCGACTGTGTATTTTGTTTCATTTTTCCGGATTCTACTAGAAATCATATACGAACTTGTTCTAAGTGGATTTATTGGAGCGTTTCATATTTAGTGGAGTCTTTCATCAAGGGCGTTGGGCCAGAATCCCTTTTTGACTCTGCGCCAGTGATTCCACTATTATTAGGAAACAATAATAGAATAAATTCTTCATATTCATAGAGATAGGGGACATAATTCACATGGATATAGTAAGTCTCGCTTGGGCTGCTTTAATGGTAGTCTTTACATTTTCCCTTTCGCTCGTAGTATGGGGAAGAAGTGGACTCTAGAGATACTACTAATTGAGTTGGGGAATCAAACTGTATCACTTTTTTTATAGATCGTTCTGCAAAGCCTTTTTAATTATATTAATTATTTAATAATTAATATAATAATTAAATTCAGTAATTAAATTCCATTTAGAATTTCGAAATTGAATTAATCAAAATACCTTCATTTCGGAATTCTATTGGCTTGGATTCTGGCGAGGTAATTGTATTCGATTCTATTATGAATAGAATACAATTCATAATATATATGAATAATGCTCTTTCAGAATCCAAATCAAACCGATATTTCCAAAATTCCCCTATTTCTATTTTGAAAGGAAGGGGGATACAGATCATAGGAATTTTATTCCAACCGAAGTCTTCCTAGATTTTCTATTTGGTTTTTCTGAACCGGCCCTTGCCAGAGTTCTCTATGGACAATGGGGAAGAACGCGGAAAACCGGACCCCCCTTTTTTTTTATTGGACTGTTCAAAGAGAAAAGAAAGGGTTCACGATTTAATTTGAATAGTTAATAATAATAAGATTGTGCTTTGGTCAAGTCACATATTTCGCACTTACCACCGATTTTATTATTTTTTATTATTTGAGTATTTTAGAAATTTGCTTTCTGCTATGCTTTATTGACCCGTTTCATATCATGGCTCCAGGGTTGACAATCGCCGGGGTACCCCTTTTTGAAATCGGAAGAAGTTATAGAATAGAACTCCTTGGATCATCTGTCAACCGCTCAATCAACGACTTCTTCGGAATGCTAAAAAAAACGATTACTTTATTTCTTTCCTATTTCATTTTCTTTTATTAACTTGATTTTCTTTTAGTAATATATGCCCAAATTTGTTTTTCTTTCATCGATTTGATTCTTTTTTTTATTTTTAATGGATACCGAGATTCATATTGAAAATAATCTGAAATAAATAAATTTGAAAATCGTAAGAGCAGCCTTTCGATTATTTCAGATTGATTGGAATGAACAAAAAGAAAATACAAATAGACGAAGCAAAGAAATAGAATTGAGATACTATGTATCTATTAACATGTATAAGGATCCATATCCATATTGTAGATTGATCTCTATTCAGTTTCTATCTTTATACATAAAAAAAAATAAAAATAGATAGTATGGTAGAAAGATTCATATATGAATCTTTCTACCATACTATCGAATCTCATAGGCTACTGCTGATTCTAGTCCGTTGGTTTCATTTAAGACTAAGACATGAAATTGAAATTTGTTTCTTAAATCCTTGATAAGAACTAAGAAGTCAAGTTTCGTTCAAATTAATCACTTTGACTGACCGTTTTTACGTATATTATAAGCAAAAACGCAGTAGGAACTAGAACGAACAGTGTAGTAGCAATAAATGCGAGAATATTTACTTCCATAGTCTCATCGTTTGGTTTTTTTTTTACTTCGCAATAACTCGGGATTTAATCCCATAGAGATGATAACCCTTTCGCTTGTAAATTCAATGGGATGAATTACATTTCGATGATAGCGAATGGGATCAATATCATGAATAACAATATTTGACTGTCAAGTCGATTCATCGTCGAGAATTCAATAGTATAACATAGGCAGCTCTTTTATCCACACACCAAATACAAACTTTGATTCCTGATTCAATCAAAAGAATTCCTTTACTTTAATACTAATACTTTTTTAATACTAATACTTTTTTTATTTACCAGTCTTTTCCAGTCTGTCTTTTCTATAATCGACCGCCTTACTTGTACAACCCCCTAACCGCTTTACACTTTCCTTGTTTACAAAGGGTTTAGAAAAAAACCAAACAAACAATCGAAACGAAATAGAAAAAGAAAAAGGGAAGGGGTTAAGTTCTAAACCCCTTTTCATTTTCTTTTTTTCAAGAAAATTATATCATTAAAAAAAAAAAAACGAAAAAGAAGTGTGATAAAGACGAGTCCCAGTATAAAAGAATCGAATATTTCATAAAATTGACTATTTTATTTAGATTTATTTAGAGTTTCTTCTTCTTTGGCAATACGCTTAAAAAAGATTATTCATTCCCTCTTCGGGAGGGGTTGGCGCCTTGCTTGATCTTTATTTTATTAAGAATATCATCCCCCCTCCCTTGGATTAGTACTAGAACGTATCCCTCAAAAGTTCGGCGTGAAATTTGAATGAGATAAATTCTTTCAAATTCAAACTAGTAATTTAAGTTAGCCAAACTAGAAACCAGAAAAGAAGATACTTTGAATCTTAATCTTAAAAGTATTCTATCAAAGTAACGATCTTAAATTCAGTTGTGTATACGCTCCCGGGAACGATATGGTACTCGATTCCATTCCATACACAGATGGGGGACAGTCAAAAAAACCAGACCCCCTACGGTAGCTCTTGGAATCCTGAATATGATGCTACCAATAATTGTAGCAATTCGCACATGTCTCTTTCTCATCAATCGGTACTAGTTGATGAGAAATCGAAATGAAAAAGAAAAAAGAGCAAAGGAGAGCAGTAGGCATGAAATTCTACCATTTTATTTTGCCCCAGTTTAACAGAAACGGCGAGATATATTGATGTTTTTTTTTATTGGATTTGGATCCGTCGGGACTGACGGGGCTCGAACCCGCAGCTTCCGCCTTGACAGGGCGGTGCTCTGACCAATTGAACTACAATCCCGGGGCGGTAAAATGTACCGAATACCTATTTTTATGATTTCATTCAAACAATTTCATTTATATTTAGATAAATATCGACGTGTTGGAACCGAGACGTGAGTGAGATATTGATATACACACGGATATACACTTTAGTGAGAGCGGCACGGATTCCTTTCGTTATTGCCAAATCAATTGATAATTCGTTTTTCAATGTCCCAAAAAAAAAAGAGTCTTTTTTTGCGTTACTTTATTCTTTTCATTAGACTTTATGCTTTCGATTTCATGATCCTGATATGAATCTAGATCATTATTAGCAAGATCAGAATTTATGGGAACAAATAAATGGAGCAAACAAAATAAATAAATAGCGGTAGGGATCTATCGGAGAATTGGACTCTTTTGATTCTTGAGTCTTTCGTATCTGGCATTTCTGGAAAACAAAGGGGGTTATATCATTTCCTGTTGGATCAGCGAATTATTGGGCCGAGCTGGATTTGAACCAGCGTAGACATATTGCCAACGAATTTACAGTCCGTCCCCATTAACCGCTCGGGCATCGACCCAGGAAGAATAAAGTCTAGGCTTATTTATAATCCACGATCAACTTCCTTTCGTAGTACCCTACCCCCAGGGGAAGTCGAATCCCCGCTGCCTCCTTGAAAGAGAGATGTCCTGAACCGCTAGACGATGGGGGCATATTTGCCCGACTGCCATCATACTTAGTATGAACAGTTTTTTGAAATTGTCAATATAATGGAATGGGATGACTAACTCTAAAGTAAAGGATCTTTCCACCTTTTCTGATCCCATACCAATAGCTTTTTTTGATTCGTCCATCAATCGCTCATTCTAATCGCCATTCTAGTCTAAAATCGAAATCTATTATAGAAATTGCTATAAATAATAATAAAAATAAAAATAGGCCGAAAGACGAAAGTAGAGGACTCTTTTGGGAAGTGATTGGTCCGACATAAAAGAAGATTTTTTCTTCATTTCTTCCACTTAACTTTCATTCATTTATCCACTCCTTGGTAAGATGAGATCGGACTATTCCTATATCGCCCTAAGCTGGGAAATTCACAAATGAGAAATCCGAAAATCTGGGAACGGGGATTAAGATTAACAAGTTATCAATTTTTTTTTTTTTTTTTTTTTTCTCTAAAATTTGGGTTCGGGGAACAAACAGAATCTCTTTATCACATGTGAAATCCGGTGGATCTATGTCGAATTGGTAGGTCCATGTATCCATGTATCAATCAAATAAGTTTCGTTCCGTTCTGATGGGGTCAGATCAATTTAAGTCAATTCCATTAGGGTCGGTCTTGAAATTAGGGTCGGTCTTGAAACACTTCATTTCATTGATATTTATCAAATCCAATATCAATAAACCCGGGTTAACCGATACTTATACTTATTACTTATTAAGTAAATTAAGTAAATCAAAATTATCGTTCCCCTAGGTGACACTCGCCGCTATGAGTCTACTGCATATACTTATAATTATAATATATATATAGATAGATATAGATCTATCTTATCCGCCTAGTGACTCCTTCAATAATTGAATCCAATTGCCCTTTTAACTCAGTGGTAGAGTAACGCCATGGTAAGGCGTAAGTCATCGGTTCAAATCCGATAAGGGGCTTTTTGGCCTTTTTCATAAATATAAATAAAGTAAAGTGGTAATATTCATATTGAAACGGGAATAAAAATTGTGTTGATTTGTAATAAAAAAAGTAACCAACTGGATAATAATGTAATTATAAACTTTCGAATTTAATGATAATACGTTATCCTTATAATGAGTTAGAATATAGTAATTAATGAGTTAGAATATAGTAATTAGAATAGTAATTCTCCTTCTAAAAGAAAGTTGCTAAAAGAAAGTTGAACGCTTGTTTATTATAATGAGTAATGTGAAGTCGTCTCTTCGATCACCAAATATTTTTCTTTTCCATTATTCCAATCTAATCTATTGTAAAGATTCGAAATCAACAAAATAAAAAGTAAGTGGACCTAACCCATTGAATCATGACTATATCCACTATTCTGATATTCAAATTGCAAATTCGATAGCTATGAAATTCGAACAGTAGATTTTTTTTATTTGATATTTCTTTGGACTCCGCAAGAATCCGTCGATATTTCCGATTCAATCCGCTT
>OJLB01000667.1_pt1 | contig 13376 bp, 9 predicted proteins | sample 1596861 | NCBI WGS metagenome assembly OJLB01 (sample SAMEA3904681, study PRJEB24821) | metagenome | biome: Builtin; feature: hospital; material: surface | place: USA | collected 2013-06-06
ACGAGATCATGCCTAGTCTCGTGGGCTCGGAGATGTGTATAAGAGACAGCTTCCCGTGCGACCTTTGTTTCCTGGCTCTTGGTTTCCTTGGTCCTGAGAACGCAGCTATCGAGTCTCTACAGCTTAGCCGGGACGCTCGCAGTAACATCCTTGCCGACACAAACCGCGGTGCTCGCCCCTACCAGACGTCCGTGAAAGGCGTCTATGCCGCCGGTGACTGTCGTCGCGGTCAGTCGCTGATTGTCTGGGGTATCCAAGAAGGTCGAGCATGTGCAGCGCAAGTCGACACTGATCTTATGTCGAACTCGTACTTACCTTGGGCTGGCAGTATTCCAAAGCGTATCCACGCTCCCGGTCAACAGGTCGGTAAGCATGTGCCTGCCGCAGCATCGACGTAAAGTACTTTTTCTTGAATTTTCCTGTTCAAGAACACTTCCAAAGGCTTGTTCCTTTTCACAATCAAGCCATCTCTTAAGATGCACATAATTCATGCGTAGTCCAAATATTCGGTTTGTGTCTGTTTCTCGACGCCCGTGCCATGTCTGACCTCCGCATGTGCCTGCTTGCTTACGCAAATTTGAAAAGGATTTATGCCCCCACGGGTTTTCGCCGGTCACATATCATCATTCAAACGCAGCCACTCGATTGTGTATGGTAGGCGACAGCTGCATGGAAGGCACCGCCTCTCTATCTGTACCAGAAGCGTTGGCATCAAATTGTGATGCTACTTCAAATAATGATTTATCTACAAATAATCCGGACGAACCCGCTGCCACTGCTGCATTCTCATTTGTTTGTCTTGGTGTGGGTGGCGGCCCGTTTGACGATGACTGCTCTTGTTACGTGATGAAACCCGCGGATAGGGCTTGGCACGAAGGTACTGTGCTGGTTGAAGGGGGCTCTTTCCTGGGCTCGCTCAAAAAATGTTTGCAGCCGCCAGATTCTGTTTTTTATGATGCTGAGTTTCCGCCTGACGTAGATGCGGATGGTCGTACTGAAATCTTCAATTCATGGATCAATAATGTGTTTATTTCTCATGGACACCTCGATCACATATATGGACTTGTCCTGGCGTCTGCAAATAACCGTGTTCAGCGTCCTGTATACGGTCTGGAAGACACTCTCGAAACGATTTTAACTGTATTTAATGGTCGTATTTGGCCCCGTCTTGCCTCTTATGATGAGTCTGATCCCATGGCTTTTTACCATTTGCGCACTCTGAAAATCAATGCACCACTTCGCATCGCTCCAGAGGTGGATGTAACAGCTTTCCCAATTTCCCATGGCCCAGCCCGTCTCTCTGAGGGTACAACGTGTTTCAATGACGAAATACTCCATGCTGAGCCGATAGAACATCCACCTTGCGAAATGGATGGAACTTTCTGCAGAACCGTATCCACTGCTTTCTTGTTCACGAACCATCGACGCGACATGGACGTATTATTTATGGGTGACGTCGAGCCTGACTTAGTCTGCCATTCATCGTGCAACAGCACACTTTGGGAGAATGTTGCCCCTCGAGCAGCGCAAAACAAGCTTAAAGCGGTTTTTCTTGAGTGCAGCTTTTCATCCGAACAACCTACTCATTTACTATTTGGGCATCTAACTCCGGAATACTTATACAAGGAACTGGAGTGCCTCGCGCGTCACGTCCGTCTCTGCCAGCATCAAGACGGAAACCTTTTAGAAGGCAGCCTTCGTGGCTTAAAGTGCATTGTCATTCATCTAAAAGGCCTGGTGTTATCTGCAGATCCGTCTTATACGACCTGCACACCCGTGCCGAAGTCGTCATCCTCTGAGCATTTACCGCTGCCTGTTCCTTTGAGGGAGCGCATTCAGAATGAGCTTGATGCACTTGAATCCAAAAAACGCTTGGGCGTCGAGTTTATCATCGCCCAGCGTGGCCAACGGATTGGTACGTTTCATGCAACCCTCGCTAACTGTGCAGAATGCTAGGATATGTATATTCCTGATACCAATAATCTACAAGAAGTGAACGCAAACTTAAATTTACAATGTATGAATGACGTCGCAGCATAGATTGCTGAAAATATACGCTGCTGAGGACCTTGTTGAATAATAGAAGTACATCACGAGTGGATAAGCAGCTCATGTTTCATCCATTTTCAGACCACCTGATGGTACTTCACGTATTGGAAGTTGATACGCATCTGAGGTCGTTTTGATGATAGTGTTTCCTGACCAGTTGAGGACTGGGTCCGAATGACTAGACAATTGTATAGCAAATATAATCAATGCAGAGACAACAGTGCCAAAATCAAGAGCGTTGGCAGTTACGAAGTTAAACTTTGACCACCAGCTGAAATAGTATTTTCGAATGTAATACTGGAAGACAAACGCAACAAGGAACCACATAGTGAAGTTGACGCTGTGTGTCACAGGGAATAAACCAACACTGAAAAAAATAATAGGCCAGCATACATACGAGAGCCCCGGCTTTTTCAACCGCCAACGAATAAGAAGTGTTAGCAAAGGACAAAGTGCTCCTGCCAAGAGACCCCATAGAATAAATCGGAATGGTTTGAATGCAAATAAGTGATCAGGACCAATTGCACTCCAGAGCAAAGATGTTAAAAAGTAAACCTTTGGTGACCAGCACGTCAAACCAGAAGAGCTGTGGTCGTGACAAGCATCTGGCACGTTGGTGATCAAAACTTCTTTCAAAGCCAATTCTGCACATCCTGTTATGATGGTACATACAATCTGGAGTAAAAACATGGTTTTTGGTGGAATCTTCATGTAATGGCCTAATTTCAAGTTGCCAGTAAACTCAAGACAAGAAACTAGCGTTTGCACTGCTAGAGACTTGAACAAGAGGAAGCCTTGCGGTAAACCAGGTAAAATGTATCCACCCACCACGTCAGCAAGAATATTGGTCCCGATCATCTGTCCTGTCATAGCAAAGACATATCCACTAGGCAATGCGTACAAAACGGAAAGCAAAATGGCAATAATCAAATATACATCTTTGACGGTAAAATGGAAATAGTCAGCTGAAACGAGAATGAGTAGGAATGGGATAAAAAATGTAGCAAAAAACCACCACGATGGAACTGATTGGTACCGGCGCATGAGTTTTGCATGAATATCCGGTTTTTCGTGCGATTTCAGTCCCAATGCACCCAGAACATTGTCATAATGATTGATAAACATATTGCACAGAACGGAGGTTATAGAGGCAAATCCACCAAAGTAAGAGACAATAAATCCCATTGACAAGAAAATCGGAGAATATCCTTTGAACTTATCAAGGTTGAAAGTGTAGGACGGCTCGTCAAGAACTAATTTTTCTTGATATATTTTTCCATGCTTGTCGTAAGCATTGTGTCATGAAAAAGGAAAATAAGCTGAGTCCCAGGTGTTTGTAAAATACAGCAAAGGCATTACCAGCCATGCGAAGATCACAAATCCAACAAAAAAGTTGCATTCAGACCACCAGGGAGCAACCATAGGTGATCCAAAAAATGCAATTTCGCTCCAGTCAAACGAAAAAGACAGGAGACCCATACCATTGATACCTGTTACAATATTCAAAATCCGATCTTTTGGCTTTATCCAGCAGAGCCAACAAAAAAATGAGAGGCTCTTGATGAATAGCCCAGGTATAAAATTATACAAGAATGCAGAAATAACAATTATAATGAACCATCGCATCCGTGACATGCTTTTCTCACCTGCATCTTCCTCGGCATGAAGTGTATTGAGGATAGTAGTAGAAGCGAGGAGTTGAGGCCACAGCATAGATGCAGGCTCAACCAAGAATTTCAAAAGTGGTCCAGCTAATCCAAAGCCAAGAGTTCGAGATGCAGCCATGTAGAGGTATTCAACCCATATAGACCTCTCGGTATTTTGAGAAAAATTTGTCTGTTTAGCAACGAGAAAAGTAATGATATAAGATGGCTTGATAGAAATGGACACTAGAGCTGAAATGACGGCATGCTCTTTGATGTTGAAAGCACCAGGGTTTAACGAGAAAGAAAAGCCACCAAGAATTTTAGGCAAATGATACTCTCGAGTAGGCAATACTGCAGCCATAAATTTACCAAAAGGGTATGCCAAAATAGTCACCAAAATGGGAGTAACTGTTGGAGCTGGGTATCGAAGCATGAGGTAGGTATTTGCAGCTCCTGCGAGTACACACAAAAAAAAAGAAAGGAACAAGACACGGAATGTGGTAACTGGCATGGATGGGTCATCAATATTCGAGACGGACGCACGAACTTCGGGGTAAGGCGAATCTTCTTCGATATCTTCGCCTTCATGCATACCTGCCTCGATTTGGCCTGCGTCGTCATTTCCAATATCATTTAGCAGCCTCATTTCAAGCTCATTGTTGTATGGCTGTTTCTCCATGTATGCTTGAGATGGTTCGTGGAGCTTCTGCGATGTAAGCGACTGATCATTCCGCTTGTAAAATGAGCTAAAATTAGCTGGACCATTATAATATCCAGTCGGAAATAGACTAGGCCCATCGGATGAAGTCTTTGCATGCATCAGTACATCAGAACGATCTTTGGAAGATGCATGTGGTCTGTCTGAACTTGGGATTGATCCATGGAAAGACTTTTTTCTCTCGTGTACACCGTTCACGTAAAAATTCATTTCACTAGAATGATTCGAGAGCATCGGGTCTTCTTCATCTAGTTCATCCTCTGGTACATCTTCTGCTTGTGCGCGATGAGGATGTATGGTCGGATACACAGACGCATCACGACGCGGTCCAGCTGTTCATTGTGAGAATGAATGACTTACTTTCAGTAAATGCAAACACATCATCATCGTCATCATCAGATTCGGCGTAACCGTCCGCGTAATCAAGTTGCGAGTCGATAAAACCTTCTGTACTTGGAATTGACCACTGTGGTATACGGACGTCGTCTTCTGCGCCAAAAGCCGGAAAGCTTCTATGCCGTGGAATCTGTTTCGTAGGAATTTCTAGGGTACTAGAGTAGCCATGTTCTGACCGCCTGCGGTCCATGTTTGTCCTAGAAAATACTAAGACGATGCGTCCGTCTTAAAAAAAATCTCCAATACCCCAAGTACTTCCAAGCCAAGCCCTCCACAGAAGTCTTGCAGTGCTGGTGAACAGCAACTCCCATGTTTGTAATTTCCACTAAAAGCAGAGCTACTACGACAACACTTCCGATGAATGCTCACTCTCATCAGAGTGAGGCATGGGTATGATGGTGTTATCAAGTGTTGGTGGTGCTGGACCAAATACCAGTGAATGCCTTTTATTTAAAGGCATCGGCTGCATATCATGAGTTAGGATTGGAGGGTCAAGATTCTGCATAAACTCCTGTACAGTCAGAGTCGGAGCGATCAACAAAGTTGCCACCACTTGTCGAAGAGCTTCGGGAATGGTTTCATTATTGTACCATCCAAGAAGCCAAACCTGTTGTACTGTGCGAGCCAAGGCGATATTTACATCCGACACGCCGTCTGCAACAAGTTCCAATAAGCAAGGAAGAATCAAGCGTTCGAACCTTTCACGGCCAAGATCATGTCCCAAGAGCGATTGTACAATATTGAGGAAAGTAGTGCGTTGACGACTGGTAGAAGCATGCGCCATATCACACAACATTGACAGGAATCCATCAGCAATAGTCTCATCATGTTCTCGAAAAGTGCGGTATGTTATCGGCACACATTGAATGCCAATGTTGCGAAGCGCGTTGACTGGATCATTCAAAGCCAATAGTGAAAGTGTGATAAGACAGCCATCCTCATCATCCAGAAGCATGGTAGGAATAAGCGCCGGGATATGAGCTGCAATGCTTTGTCGCAACCTCCATTCGTGGGCATAGTTAGTGAGCCACAAGGCTGGAACACGAAGCAGTTGTTCACGAGCAGCTTCCACTGGAAGCATGAGCCAAAACTCATCCATATGTTCAAGCATAGTTGCTGTAACATCGACACAAGTATCACGGAAAAATTGATCAGATACAGGGATCAAGTCTTGACATGTAGCCTTGGGTCCAATAATCTTGGCCATTTGGTGCAAGGATGCAGCGAGCGAGTTTCGCACATTGTCGTGTGCATGTGTTGTGAGGCGTTTATACAACTCACGGAGCCTAGACCACTGTTCTGGGCCCAGTGTAAGAACCACGGCAGGGAAATTAAATGCCACAATAAGTGCATAGTCGGAATTCGTGAGAAACTCATTGACGTCGTTACCTTCATCATGCGCATCCATAGGCTTGCCCATAAATAGGCGCACAAGTTCATCAGGTACTCCATTTTCATCGTCATGGAATAAGTAGATAATTTCACCAATCATCTCAAATGCGGCAAGTTGCACATTAGGGGAGACGTCCTGCTTTAGTGCACGCATAATTAACAAGAGGTTCTCACGCCTTGCATTATTTCGGGGTTGTATGGCAAACACTCCGGGAAGTGAATAACATGCAGCTTGGCGGACTTGCCAAATATGGTCAAGCAGAACCCGATTAAGAGCTTCAAACAATCGAGCAGGTGCACTGGATTCAGACAAACTTAGTTCATCCGGCGCATCAGAAAGTAATGCTTTGCCCATAATACCGATGGCAGCTGCAACCTCCTTGCGAACGAAAAAAGCTGGGTCTTGAGGCCAACTTGTGATTTCAGGCACAACACGGTCAATAAGTAATTTGCGAGAAAATCCCCCCTCCATGGTAATGGCAGCTAACAGATTGACCGACATCATGCGACCTAAAGCAGGTTCTTCATCGAAGGTCATGCGATCATTTTGTGATGATGCTGTTTCAACAGAGTTTTCCTCCATACAAGCAATAGCAATAGCCACATGTTCAAAAAGTTCATTTAAAACTGCACTGCGTGCTTTTTCGTCGAAATTATACGGCGCCATCGGCACTAATTTGTCATCACGGGCTGTGCCCATCTCAACAAGGTCCGCGTGAAGAATATCATCAAAGCCCTCATAGTCTTCTCGTCCTTGCCGCTGTTCAGAACAGATAGCCTCATCAAAATGCTTGCTGCGCAAAAAGTACTCCACAATGGATGCTTGAGTAGCGCCAGACACGGCCGTATTGGGATTCAGCAAAAGGGAACATAAAAGTGGTGTGAATGTGCTAAGAGATATGCGCGGTCGTGGCATGATCTCATCATCTGTATCGTCCGTACGACAATCAGGTTCCAAGTCAGAAAGCTCCTGAAGCGGGCAGTTTCGGAAGAAAAACCACATCAATCGACCTAATTCCGGAGCAAACACAGCACTAACCTCAAGTTCATCCGTGGCAAGTCCATTGAGCAATGGAATCACATATTCCACCGCCTCGGTCAAGTCAACATCTTTGATCCAGTCCGCCAGGCATCGAGACACGAGCACTCGGTGGTACGCCAAGTCACTTTTGGCAAATAGGAAGATGCGCTCGAGATAATTGAGACCATCATCCATAGAGTCAGACGCATCTTCTTGCTCAGATGATACATCTATTGCATCCTCTTCCGTTACTTGTGGGGAGACAAGAGAAAAGTCTTGCAAAACACGCTCTTCACGCTCGTCCTCGGCATCAGCATCATTGCTGGTATCGTCCTCGCCAGACACACTACTTGGGAACACTGGTCTCAAATTATTATCATCGCAGCGTAATTGCTCCAGCGAGCGTGACATTTGCCATTTTCGAACACGCTCTTCTGAGGCATCCACATCATCCACGCCATCGTCATCGTCAATAACAGCACCATCTCCCTCGTTTTCAGAGCTAGAATCAGTACTGCTTTTCCCGGAGCCTTGAGACTCACTTTCAGACCGAACACTGTCTGAATCATCACTTATCGAATAACCAGAACGAGGAGGCAAGGCGATGTTACTGCGCGTCTTGGGTGGACTATCCGACATGACACGAGGAGAGATAGGGGATTCCAACACCGGAGGAGGGGATGAGCTTTGTAATGAAAGAGACGATAGGCGTGGGAACCCGAGATTTAACATTTCTTCCGGTGATGGATTCAAATCACTCTGTAACACAGGTGAAGTTGGAAAAGACGGACCCAGGCGTTCTAGTTCTTCAGAATATTCAGGGGTATGCGCGTCCGCATCCGGCTGCTTTGTGAGCCATACAGAATCAATTACGTTGGGACCTGTGATGGGAGGCAATAGATTGGCATTCTCGTTGGTCCCACATTGGTCAGTCGGGTCAGACAGAGGCGATGCTATACGTGCATTGCACGAGGCTCTAAATTGACCATCTGGCCAAAGGCTTGGCACAAAAGATCGAAAGGGTTGACCGGTTGGCGGAGATGTGGAATTAGCACGCGATGGAGCATGGAAATAACTGCCGTGACTCAGTCTGCGCCGCATGGCGCGTAGATTCGGCACCGATGCCACACGACTCTGATGCTTTCCTCGCTCATTTCGAGACTTATTTTCGCGAAACGGGGAAGACGGAGAAGATGGTGAAAATGAGTCATCCGACAATGTCGGTGAAACCGTTTTACTCCCTCTTGACGAGGCGTCAAAAGATTGCACGCGTCTAATCGGAATGGGAAACGACCTGCTCGGGGAGTATGGTGGTATACGAGGGACGTTTAAGGTATCATCACCAGGTGAAGCTTCCTGCGATTTATGTTCGAGGGTCACGATCGGTATGGGGACCGATGCTGAAAGTTAGCGACAATGTTCAAGGCATGGCTCAGAAACATACCGCTCTCACCACGCATGCGTGACTTATGCGCTGCAAAATGTTGTGTACTTTTGAAGCTAGATTGAAAATATAATCAAAGTCCGATAATGAAACAAAAACTTGTAAATAGCCTCTGTTATAATCTTGTTCGATCAACAGTGAAGACGGTCGAGCTGAACTGCCTCCGGCCTGACTGGACGGCACTGAGAAAAGAAAATGCAGCCGTCCAGGTTCCCGCGTGATAACCTCCACTTCGACACACCTGAGCTTCTCGCTGCCGATCGGTTAATGATGCAACTCACGTTGAGCACAGGGGCAACTAATACATTGGTTTTTAGCTTGAAAAACGCGTTGCTGAGAAGGAACGCATCATTTACACAAGTATCTTTGTCAAGCTCAAAAAATATGTACAAGATCTGCAGAATAGAAGCATCGAAGATGTCATTCGAGCAGATAGTGTGTCTATGCGAATCAGTGTTTAGAACACGATTTGGCGGTTGAGAATCTTTAGACATGTGCAGATCATAGAAAAATCGAGCACATTTCTCTCTAGACAAGTTTGTCACACATAGAAAGAATTTTCTCCCGAATATGTGAGGTAAAGAAAACCGTCATCATCTTTATACACAGCATGTATTTCGTGCATGGAAGCTGATGAAGCAGGAAGGACGCTGTTCACATAGACGAAAATAGCTTTATCAGGAGAAAGTTTAATCTTCTTACGTATCACATAAACAAATTGACCGACAGTCAAGTCCTTCAGTGTATAAATACAAGAATACATACGCTTGGTGCCAAATACTTTTTCTTAGATATCGGAGGCATGTCTGATTTTTCGGCCTTCTCACAGATTACCGGGATTCTTTCAGGATACTGTTTCTTGATACGATCAAATTCCTTCACCCTTTCATCTTTGAGTCAGTGATCGCGTCATACCAAACGTGTGCTTTTGTTTAAAAGTGGACCGCATGTGCAATGCACAAATGGGTGCCTCTTTCGCATGCCCTTCGCAGTAAGAGTGGAGGTTGTCACGTGATAGTAGACTCAGCCAGCGTGCTTCACCCGTGTATCGGCAGTACGGCGCGTCGTGGGTTCGACGACGCGTACCTTTAGCGACCACATTTGTGCTTTCTAAAGTTTGCAAGTACCATGGTCAAAGCAGAGTCGAACGTAAGTAAACACATATTATGCTCACATGTAGTCTTCCGGTCATACCACCATTGGCGGTCGAGTGCTTCGAAGCCGCGCACGCAGTGCGACGCTGGACGAGTCTGTGCTGAACCAAATCAAAGAACATCAGAGGGAATTGGTGAAGCAGAAGCAGAGCCAAGGACTAAAGCGCTTCTCTGGTGAAGGCGGCTCTACACGCAACCTGAATGAGCCTGTTTTTGAGAAGTTTGAGAGCTATCGGCGCGAGAGCCAGCTCCCTAATAAGGTGGAAGAACTTCGTGTATGTATTTTATCTTTCGAGAACAACTAATGCAGCTAGATCATGGTCGATCACCGAGCCCAATCGGTTATTCTTCCCATTAATCAATTTGCTGTTCCGTTCCATATCAAGACACTGAAAAATGTCAGTAAATCTGACGAAGGTGAATTCACGTATTTGCGCATCAATTTTGTTACCCCAGGACAGCTCTCTGGTAAAAAGGATGATGTTCCTTTTGATGATCCGAACGCTACATTCATTCGCAATGTCAGCTACCGATCGACCAATGCGCGTCATTTTGATGACTTGTACAATGAAATTAATGAGATGCGTCGTGTTGCAGCAAAGCGTGAGGCTGAGCAAAAGGAGATGGCCGATGTGGTCGAGCAAGACCAACTGATTTTAAACAAGCAACGCCCTCTCTCCCTTCCTGAAGTGTTTCCCCGTCCTGCTTTGGAAGGAAAGCGCGTTCCTGGTAACCTGACTATCCATCAAAATGGTGTTAGATTCATGTCGCCTCTACGTCAGGACCAAAAGATTGATATCCCATTCAGCAACGTCAAGCACTTATTTTACCAACCATGTGACAAAGAATTGATCGTGCTCATCCATTTTCATCTTAAGTCGCCTGTTATGATCGGAAAACGTAAAACCAAAGATGTTCAATTCTACCGCGAAGCTTCCGATGTTCAATTCGATGAAACGGGTAACAGAAAGCGCCGCTACCGAACGGGTGACGAAGATGAAATTGAACTGGAACAAGAGGAGCGGCGTCATCGCCATATGCTTAACAAAGAGTTTAAACACTTTGCACAGCGCATAGCGGATGCCTCAAATGGTCGCATTCAAGTTGATATTCCTTATCGTGATCTTGGATTCAACGGCGTGCCATCTCGTGCCAGTGTACTTCTCCAGCCTACTACGGACTGCCTTGTGCATCTCTCGGACCCACCATTCCTTGTCGTAACTCTTTCAGACATTGAGATTGTGCACCTTGAACGTGTGCAGTATGGTCTTTCTTCATTTGATATGGTATTTGTTTTCAGTGACTTTAATCGCGCTCCATTGCATATTAGCAGCGTACCAACTAGTTCGCTGGATGATGTCAAACAGTGGCTTGACTCTGTTGATGTCTGTGTCACGGAGGGTGCCGTCAACCTCAATTGGGGCGCGATCATGAAGACAATCAATGACGACCCATACGCTTTCTTTCAAGAAGGAGGCTGGGGTTTTCTACAAGCGGATGGCAGTGATGCTTCGGATGCATCTGATAGTGAGTCTGCCTCAGAGTTTGATTCCGAACTTGATGATGGTGACGAGGAATCTACAGAATATTCTGAGAGTGGTTCAGACTTCGGGGAATCTGAAGAAAGTGGGTCCGAGCCAGAAGAGGATAGCGAAGACGAAGGTGAAGATTGGGATGAATTGGAAGCAAAAGCTGCCCGTGATGATCAGAAAAAGCGTCGTGACCGTGATGATCTGAGCGGTAGCGAAACCGAGGATGTTAAGCCTCGCTCGAAGAAGAGCAAAGGTGGTTTCAAATAAATGTGTAGAGAGCTAAGACCGTATATTTGGTATGTCCAGAGATTCCGCGTTGATGCAATGATCGTTTGGGTTTAAAACGGGTAACAGCCTATGCTAAACTTAAACGAATAACACATACCTAAATTCGTAACACCTGTAGATGCACCGTGGCGACAAAAAGCCGAAACAGCTATATTTTCCATTGAAGAAACAAAGTTCTCTACGTACACATAAGTACACAGTGGTTATTTTGTCTACTTAGCCGATAATGAGCTAGAAAGTCAGCATCATACGTTGTCGCGAAGCCACGTACCTTGTTCTCTTCATCGTTGAAATCGTACACAGGAACTTCGAGGTTGGTAGGCGCAGGACCCTTCCGGATACGACCACTGATATCGTAGTGGCTACCATGGCAAGGGCAAAACCAGCCACCGAATTCACCGGCCTCACCAATAGGCACACAACCCAGGTGGGTGCAAACTCCGAGCATAACGAGCCATTCGGGGCGCTTGACACGGTCCGAATCAGCTTGCGGGTCACGCAGCGAGTTTATATCAATGTCGTTGGCTTCGTCAATCTCAGATTGGGTGCGGTGGCGAACAAAGACAGGCTTACCGCGCCATTTGATAATGGCGTTCTTGCCCTCCGGAATGTTGGCCATATCAACCTCGACCTTGGCCAACGCAAGCACATCGCTCGACGCACTCATAGTGGCGAGGAAATTGGTCACAGTCGAGCGAGCGCTGGCAGCAGAAACCGCACCGAACGTACCGATCATAAAGTACGAAAACGCTCGGTGAGCCTCTGGGTTCTTGACACGATAGTCGCTAAAGTTGGGAGTCTGTAGAGCACGCGACGACGACGAGAAGAAACGGGTTTGGGTGCCTGACACATTTGCTGATAAGTTAGCAGAGTTCTTCAATCATACGTGGCACGCGCAAGTACTTACCATTCACAGCCGTCCGCGACACAAGCGAATGGCCACGGAGCGCAGCCTTCGATGTCCAGGATGGGAGGGAGGCGACATCTGAGCGCGAGCCAAAGTGACCGTGATCATCGTGGCTGTGCGGGTCAACGGGCGCCGAAACACGGAGGTTAAGACCCGACACCACAGGAGTGCCATTAGCGACGTGCTTCACCGTCGGACTGAGAAGATTGTGTTAGTGATTGTTCACATCCCCTGAGCTTTAATACATACGCGACGTTAAAAGCCTGGCGCGAGATTAAGTTCCGGCAGAATGGGGCAGACATGGCTAGTTTGCGGATCACTATAGCCAAAGGAAAACGGCCAGGACGACAAATCTGGGTGGACAAAACCACTAAAGAGGCTACGGGTGCAACTCGAATGCACCACGGCGCTGGAACCCGGGCCCACCCGGCCGACATACTTTCTCGACCATTCGTACACGTGATTTTTATATAATCAATAAGGAGCCATAGTGGAAGCCATACATTTGCTCCGTAGGAAGCACAGGTGGTAAAACTCGTAACGTTTGTCCCCCTCTTGGTTGATATGTCGACTGAAAATCCCAAAATTCTTCCTAGCTCCTCGACAACTGAAAAGTCGGGTAGCGTTCCACGCAGTGCTATGCGTAACATCAAGCCTGAAGCTGGCTCCGGAAGTTTGGGCACCTTTGGTGTAAAGAGTGGATTGGCACAGATGCTCAAAGGCGGTGTGATCATGGATGTTGTGAACGCCGAACAGGCACGTATTGCTGAGGAAGCCGGCTGTCTCTTATACACATCTGACGCTGCCGACGACTCCTTACGTGTAGATC
>OJLB01000675.1_pt1:0-5000 | contig 13220 bp, 11 predicted proteins | sample 1596861 | NCBI WGS metagenome assembly OJLB01 (sample SAMEA3904681, study PRJEB24821) | metagenome | biome: Builtin; feature: hospital; material: surface | place: USA | collected 2013-06-06
AAAAGGTAACCGACGGTTCCCGACTTTCTCCGGTTTCCGCAACCGTAATTGTCACTCCGATTACTTCATCCATAAACCTTTTTTTATTATTTCAATAGTGGTACGCTCTAAAAAAAGTAAAGGATAAGCTTGCATTCTAGTTCTAGAAGCGGTAGCTTCCCGCCTCCTTCATTCCTACTGCCTCCTTCGGTGAGAAGTGCCCTTCCCCTTTCTAAAATGCCTGATTGGTCTGCCTCAGAAAATGTACAAAGTGGACTGCTGTTTGGCTGACCCCTTTCTTCCCATTCGGCTTGGGTTGACCCAGAAGTCAAGTAAGAAGGAATGGAACCACCGGAGAGTCGTCTGCAGTTCACACTTGGGCAAAGACGACTGACTTTGGAAGCGGAACACGAACCGATTTCCGCTATTCCGGGTTCTTATTGAGCGTAGCGAAATCAAGGTTTATGATAAAGTCAGTGAAGTTTCTATGGTGTTCTACCTTTGCGTAGTCTCGGTCCACAGTGGAAAGCTCCGCACCTGAGCCTTGTTAGACTCAGCGGAAGTGTAAGTGAAGAGAATAGAAGAGATGAAGTCCGCCTTAGCCTAGTCTATATGTACAGCTGACGCAACTCCGTACCGACGCCTCACTACTACTTAACTACTTAATTACTTAATTAATTAAATTAATTAATTAGAATAATAAAATAAAAAAACGGCTAAGCGATTTCATAACCTGAGCTTTCCTTAACCAGCTGACCTTACTTCGTAACCTTAACGTACTTTCTTTCTTACTTTAGCATAGGCCTTCGCCACTTCAAACGGGCGCTTCGCCCCTATTTTCTTTTTTTTTTTTAATTAGAAAGCCTTACTTATTCTGTTCAGGGGGGATGAAAGACAAAGAAAGGAATCAGGGGGCTTTATGATCGTAGAAAGGGAGGGTTGGTGTGTTACTGGATCGGTGGGGGAACCCGTAGGAAGGGGTGGACGACCCGCCGAATTCACATCAGAAATCAGAAATCGCCAACATGAACACAAACGAAATCTTGAATTGCGTATAGAACGAACCACTTATATTCTCGGAGCTGAGGTATATGAAGAATGGCTTTTTGGTCCCTTTCGTCCAGTGGTTAGGACATCGTCTTTTCATGTCGAAGACACGGGTTCGATTCCCGTAAGGGATAGGTACTCATTCCCGGCCGCTTTCAGTTAGTGTTCATTGCTGAGTGATCGCTCGGCTGGAAAAGGTGATCCGGAAGCTTCCTTTCTCCCAAGACGAGATCACCACTTCTCTCAGTAATGGACTTCCTCGAATTCTTCCTTAGTCTTAGATGTCCTTTCATAGATTCTCGAACCTCCGACAGACAGAATCTCCATGCATGCGTTCTTTCTCTCCTTCCCTCCGCCATACATCTCTTTTTTTCTTTTTTTTTTTTACGGTCCAAACAAAAGAGATTAGCCTCTTGATCGATCGATTGATTGGATCGAAGTACGAAGGGGTTGATTGAAGTGTGAGATCAGCCCAAGACTAAGGCCGAGCAACTAGCTGCTGCAGGATTGGACGTCTATCTATCTCACCACGCTCCCCTACTCCTATAAAGGCCGGCGGAAGGAATGCTCTGCTCATCTTTCTTACGGCTCCTTACCCCCGCGTTCGCTTCACCCCTTCGGCTTCTTCAATTCAAAAAAAGGGTAGTTTTTTTTTTCCTATTCTTATTGGTAAATAGCGTCTTGAAGCAAAGGCATTATTGAACGAAAGAGATGCCGGGTCGGTCAATTGCATTAGGTAGGAGACGCAGGACCTGTCTTAACCGCAAGTGCATTCGCTATTCGATTCCATCCTCGATTCCACCAAATTCCAAAGTTTGTATCTCTTCTTTACTTTTAAGTGACAAGGGGGGTGACAAAGCAAAGGGTATACTTTCTTCTCTATGTCGCCGTCTCATCAATGAGCGTAGATTGATAGAGATGGCTTTTGTGCCGGTCAATCTGTATCCCATTCTTCAGGTATAGTTTTGTTTGATCACAGACCGGCAGGTGACCCGTCCTTTCTCCCCCTTTCGTCATAAGGCGTGGCCTGACTCTGAGAAAAACCATTCCTGTGTTTAGGTCCGCATAAGCAGAATTCGTAAACTATGCAAAGGCTATTTGAATACTTTTTTAAGAATTTTGAACAAAAGTAAAAGAAAAAAAAAATTCTCAACGCCCTTACGAGGTAGTGATAAGTTAAACTACTCGTGTTGGCATGAAAGTCAGCCCGGTAAACTGATTCCATTCTGCTACTAGGGGCTATAGCCACTTCCCCTTAGCTCTAGAAAGACATTTCCTTATCAAGAGATGCTAAAGCTATTTATAGTTGGTATTTCTAAGTCGGAAGGAGGGCTTTAGGCAAAGAGCACCACTTCCTACTATGTTCTTTTCTTATTGAAAAAGAAAATCTTGATAAAGACCTTGAGTCATCTTCAACGGCAATCAATCAGAGAGGACTACTTATCCTAGGAAAGTTAGCTGGGACAGCTATGAGAAATTCATATTGCTTTGAAGCGGACGATCCCCTTTGGGGAGCAGCTGACTGGGGCGGAGGTTTTGAGTTTGCTTGCTCTTCCCGTGCACTCTAAGAAAGAACCTTGATAACCCGGTGGAAGGCACAGCCCACCTGATTCAATTAGAACGGGGAGCGATCCTTTCTTTTTTTTATATCTTCGTGACCTAAACTCAAACTAAAGCAGCTGCCCCTAGCTAATGATTGACTACCATAAGCTCACGAACCAGAAACGGAGAAAGCCACTTTAAAAGAAAAAAGCCAATAGTCGCGTTCTCTCTGTTCTACCTGAGCGAGTTCTCGCGAATCAAAGAAGGATCTAGAAGCGGCTTAGGTAGACGATTGGATTCCCTTTTTTCATATGGAATAGCTCAGCTCATAAAGAGCAGGGCAGATTGGTGGATAAACGGTAGAGACGACTACAGCCGTTTAAATCACTATTAATAAAAAAGACCCCCCCTAAGGGACTTTGGTAATTGAGCTAGATCGATCACTACGGCTAACTTCACCAACCAAGACCGTAACGACATCTAAAAGAAAGACCCCAAGATGCTTTCAAGGATAAATACCCACTTGATAGGTTCCGTACTACAAGAAAAGGAAAGGGCTTTTCGAGACAAGCAAACGCTAAATGTCGAATCCTCCCGGCGAGAGCCTTGGGTGGGAAGCGAACATTGGCTAGTCTTTACTTGGCGCAGCACAGAGCATGTTATTGACTATGAGATTCAGCCTTTCTCTCCCACCTTCCTGATACATAACTTGACCTGTCACCAAACACTTTTAGCCAGCACCCACGTTTGAACCTTGACCGCTTAGCTTGCACTTGCTTTTCCTGCTTTTTTTTTGTTTCGGTATCCGGCTGATCAGATAGTAGGACAGTCCTGCGAGGGAGAAACAAGAAGTTACGTGTAGCAGCTTGGGCAGTAGTCAACTCCCTGCCCTAATGGTATCAATGCCTAACTAAGTATAGTCGGTTGGTTTCGGGATCAGTTGATTATGCAGGTGCGTGTGCCGGTGTTGGTTGACAGTGCCTCTGACCGCCCTTCTCTCTAAAGGGGCTTTTTTGACTGGTCTCGCTGACTTAACCGCTGAAAGGCTTTCTCATATAGATCTCAAACAAATGCATTTTTCATTCTATTGTATGTAAGGATGACAATAGGTTTCGGTACCTGTCTGAGCCCCGTGTGTTTTTTTTTCAAAAAGGAACCCAGCGAGCACTTATAGAATATAATATATATACGCATAAAAAGAAGCTGAATCAACCGACTGCATCAGCTAGAACGACAGAAAGTGGGCCATATCAATTCCTTACTCGTTGCCTCCCGGAATTTCTTTCTGACTATCCGAACAGCAAGCCATGAATGGGGCGGGGAGAGCGGAGCTCGAAAGAAAGCAGAGGCGAGACAGTGGTTTGTTTACAACCAGTCGTGATCAAAGCTCTTTCAAGCCAATAAATTGGCTTTCCTGGCGATATGTAATATCCCTGCCCCGCTCGCTACGTAAAGGAGGGTGGAGTGAAGCTTCCCTTGAACTGGCCTAGAACTCTATCTGCCAATCACTCTATCTATTATCATTTCGCTCCTTCACTTCTCTTATTCTATTGCTTGGCTTGCTTTCTTTGCCTGGCTTGCTTGTTTGTGTTTAATAGATCTAATCTACTCTACCTATTCCTATGCTTTTGAACTGGCTGGCTGGGGACTACTGGTTGGCAGGGTTGTCTCTATCTTATCACTGGGTGGGGAATGGGACTATGAAACTCTGTCCTTTCCCGCCGGTAAGCAAGCAAGTCAAAACCCTAACACTGAGGAGCTTGCTCTAATGAAACTACTAACACTCAGACTAGGGACAGGGACTCAGACCCGGTTGCCTAGAAGAGGAGATTCGATTCAATTTAGTTAGTCGGGTCTTAACAAGGAGCGAATATATGCACTATAATATCATATCGCCCCGTGTCCTATAAAATATATACTCAGGTTGATTGAGGGATTGATATATGTTCATAACCGGACTTCCCGCTAGCACGCCCCACTCCTAACTGCATAAGAAATCGAACCCGAAACAAAGGCTGTGGGGGATGGTCGTAGATCAGCTTACTAGAACTATACTATACAAGGCATCGATAAATCTAGAAAGAAATTATGATTACGCTATACTATATTATCTAATTCTTTAAAAGCACTTATTCTCCCTGCGGATTTTGAACCTGAGTTGTTTCTTACAGAGCGATCAAGGAACGTAGGCAACCTGGGACCGGCCCCCCTTACCCTTAGTAAGGCGGCGCTTGGGGCGGGCTCAACTATCTCACTTGAAGAAAGATAGACTAGAGAATATAAATAGAAGATAATCTAGTCTAGCGAGACTATATATATAGCGGCGTATGCTAGTATATAGCTAGTATTATTAGCGTATAGCGTAAAAAGAATGAATTCATAGAGTATCGTAGTATCACTAGTATAGCTATATACGCATTTTTGAATATAGT
>OJLB01000675.1_pt1:10000-13220 | contig 13220 bp, 11 predicted proteins | sample 1596861 | NCBI WGS metagenome assembly OJLB01 (sample SAMEA3904681, study PRJEB24821) | metagenome | biome: Builtin; feature: hospital; material: surface | place: USA | collected 2013-06-06
TAGGACTTTTCCCCGTAGCCCTTCCTTATTGCTGCATATTTTCCGATTCCTGAAAGAGACCTCCTGCCAGAGGAGAGTTAGCTTCTTGTTCATCAAGTAGGCGGGGTAACCGTACCTATGAAAGGCTGAAAGCCGGGCATCTGTGCCCAATGCAGTACTATAAGATAAAAGGCTCACAGGAGAACATCTCAAGTTGTAGGTGTGGCTGCTAAGCTCTGTTCGGTATAAGCTGATTCCTACGCTTCTCTTTGTGGAACAACATATGGCAAAAATGCTTGAAAAAGAGCTTTTCCCAGGTCATTACCTATAGCTCATAAAAGAATTACCAGAACTAAAGGGCGTCGGGTGGGGAAGAAGGATACAATAACGTGGCATTAGCAATGTTCAGGTTCGCTACATCTGGGAATTTCACTTCCAATTTTGCTGGTGAGAACGCTGGCTTAATTGCCAGGGCGTTATCCTCTTTTAAAGGAAGAATCAAGGAGCATCTACAGGTAGTGGTGAATACTGAGAACATGAAATCCCTTAGCGCGTTGGATCATCGAAGAATGGAGAAATTCCTATATCTGGTAAGACCACCCATGAGGGTTCATCAACTCATTTCTCGGTCATATATTGGTCACAAAAAGTACAATTTGAACTTGTCTTGTCACCAGCCTCATCTGGCTTTTCTAGTTTCACAGCTGATCCCTCACCAGATGCTTAGTCAGAGCCATTCTCGTTGTGCTTTGATAGACTACTCAGAGAAACTCTTTAGGAGAAAGATTCTCCGCTTCGGCTTGCCTCTGGAAGCTCTCTTTCGATATCTTAATGCACTCTTTTTGAAGCTTTCAATATCTTGTTCTCAAGAAGCACCCTCATCCAAGGCATCTTGCAGTTGGCCGGGAAAGCCTTACCGAGTAGAGTAGTCGTGACACACAACAGATCATCAAATAGCTGCTGTCCTCGTCTTGAGTCAGCTGCAGGAATTGAGACACCGAATCCTGATATCAGACTTCTTTGATTTGTCAAAATCATAGACATTCCCACGTGGATAGTATTTACTATGACGTACATCTATGAACCGGAAATCCCAATTGGTAGAGTTCGCTACACAAGTCCAATCTGATCTAAGATTCTCATCCTGACTCAGGCATGGAATTGAAAGGTGCCGCTCGTTTCTAACCAGTTTGATCTCCGTGTCCCCTGCGAGGTGCCCAATAGTGATCTCAGTCTAGCGAGAAATGGACGCATCGAACCGTCGAGCTGAGCTCCCTCTACTTAGGGACATTATGGGTTTTCGTTTGCAGCAGCCACCAGATCTTCCTTAGATTAGTTCCGGTCCGTCAGGGTCAGCGAGCCCAGCCTTTGGTGTATAGCCTCGGTTGGCACCTAAAGAAGCCATTTTTGATCTATGATTGTGACCATGAGACAGTCTTCGCTATACGGAATAACTTGAGGATTTGAGATTCTCATTGGACCGTCAAAACGAGATGTGCCACCATTCCTACTCTTGTTACGCTAACATGCATATCTATGACCCGTTAAGTCAGCTTGCCTGTACATAGGGAATTTCCCTCTTTAGCTGAAGTAGGTCGGTATGCTAATGCGTCGATTTTTCACTAAAGAGAGACGATCTAGATTGAGACTTTCAGCCTGTTTTTGAGCCTTGGGTACGTCGAACCCACCTCCAAATGCATTACTAAAGAAAGATCGATCTGCTCGGAGCACATCCCGTGGGTTGGTCTCGTTTACTGACTTCGTTTGGGGTCTCCCTCTGGGGTATCTATAGTGGGCTCACTCTCGACACATCCTTTGACGCTTTGCCCAGTTCTCGCTAGCAAAATAAGCTTTCTAGAGCCTAACCCATTTGAGCTTTTCCAAAGGAGAATTAAGTGTACTCATGGGTAGTACCAAGAATCGGAACAGATCTATAGGCGGTGGGCAGGAAGAAAGCTCAACGCGCGTCATAGACTGATGCTTCTAGCGCACCAGACACAAAGAAAGCTTTAGCACGAAGGGCAGAGCAAGCCAAGCAAGATCTCTTTCTTCCTATTCTGATAAGTAGGATCAATAAGGGGATTTCCGCTGGCAAGCAAGGCATAGGAGCCATTCCCGGCCGGCCTGTTTGGTCTTGGTCTTTAGAATCACCAATGTCTGCTTACGGCGCGACGGGGGCGCTATGAGTGGCCTTAGGAGCCTACTAACTTAGAGAAAGGATGTCCGCTAGGCTAGCCTTCCAACTATAGGTAGGCATCTCTGCTACCCGAACAGACGCTTTTGACATCTTTATCGCATCTATGGAAGTCCACCTTTCTTTATGCATTTTCCTATTCGGTCTACTGAAGTCGACCCACAGAAGTAAGGGCGGAGCAGCCGCTTAGGGCGAGGAAGATCGGTTTAGATACGATATGAACCAACCCCCTTAAACGAAGAGGGGTTTTTTCTTGCGAAATCTCCTTCATCTGCTCTTATTGATTCTAGACAAAGCCACCTTTTGATATGGATGGAAACTTCCCCGTCCCACAAACAAATACTACAAAGAAAGCTAAGCTTGCCTGTTTCACAGACATCCCCTAACGGCCCTAGCTCCGTCTGCCGGCTCATCTGTTTACCCGAGCTTGCTTATAGCGCTAGCAAGAAGAGAAGCAATCCTGACCTTACTTACAGTGAAAGAAGGCTACACAGTAGGCTAAGCGAAGCGAAGCAACTAGTTTACTTGCTTGAAAAGGTGCGGCTAGTCAGGAGTCGAACAGAAGCATGAGTTGAGTGGTGAGCTAAAGCAGGGTAGCGAAACTAGGAACGGAGTTGGCTTGTTAGAGCTAGGCTGTTGAGTTAAAGTAAGCGAGCTAGTCATACGAGCCAGTGAGCTAGGCAGCTTGCTGTAGTTGCTACGGTAAACTGGAGTGAAAGGAGTTGGCAGTAGATACTGAGGGCTAAAGATGTCATTGGAACGCTTTCACAAGGCCGTTACGGAGATGCGAACAAAACAAGCCGCAGCTCGCGATCATAGGAGCTATTCGTCACTTAGAGCTAATCGTCTCCTAGCACGAGTAGCATTAGCAAAAGCGAGCGTAAGGGAAATGGAAGCACAAAGACTGATTTGGAATTCACTTCAGAGATCTCAAATAGTGGCTTTTGAGATAAGTGGTGAGTGGACAGGGCGGATTCCAACTAGAGGTAAAGAAAATCTTTAGTTCGAAGTTCAATACTACTAATTAGTATTATTAGCTAGGAAGCA